>Ga0099797_100745_pt1 | contig 19741 bp, 27 predicted proteins | sample Uncmet_Sort48C_1_FD_89871 | JGI IMG/M metagenome (GOLD analysis project Ga0099797, IMG submission 89871) | Marine eukaryotic communities from CALCOFI LINE 67, Pacific Ocean - C012_Sort48C_1 | ecosystem: Environmental > Aquatic > Marine > Oceanic | place: Pacific Ocean: Monterey Bay | collected...
GTATCAAAACCAAGTTCTATTAACCATTCTTTATCAAAATTATGTTCATTACGATCTTTTATTGTTAATGCGTGTGCGTGATCTTTGCGCATGGTATAACTTTTTGTGCTTAAGACACCACTATTTACTGGTGTATAGGTGTATATATCTGCTGTTGTTTCTTCGTCAATACCATCAAGTTCTGGGTTTTCTTCGTTGTCAATAGTGTGCCTAATTTTATCAGAATGTTCTTCTACTGTTAAAGTGTAATAAATAAACATATTAATACCAATAACCATTATAGTTTGTACCAACAACAAAAGGAAACGTTGCTGGATGAGAATAAGTGTTTGTATTAGAGCCACGCATAAAGCCTCCAGAAACTGAACCAGTTTGAGCTAAATTAGGTGTTATACCTTGTCCTGTTGTTAAAGCCATGTCACCAGGAGGACCAGCGCTGTTGTTTGGACTGGTGCTGGGAACAAAAGTAGAAGGGCCACCAGGGTGAACCATAGAAAAATAAGTAACTCCAATTTCCATATAATAATAATAACACACACATTTTTTATTATAGTTAGGTCTACCGGTTTGAGTTGCAGTGTTGGTCCAGGCGCGAGGATTAGCTAAATCGGAACCTTGTAAACCAACCCTAGGTATTTTTCCGCCTGTAGTTGTTGCAGTAAAATTAACATAAGCGCCACTAAAACCTTGTGCGCCGTGAAAACCATCTGCATCTATAGCACCAGAAAGAGGTATATTAATATTTCTATTACTGTTTGGAACTATACTACCATTAACATAGTACTCGTTTAGGCCTATTGGATTTGAACCACCCATCTCACTTTGAATAGAAGTCCAACTTAAAGCTCCTGATGCCGGTAAAGTCATAAGATACCCTATACAGTTGTTGAGTTCTTAAAATATATTATTCCTTCTTGATAGTCAATTTCAAAAGGATTCCTTTGTAAATCTTCGGGACTAATAGCTCCCATTCTAGCCCAGTTTGTGTGGCCATATTTAGCTTTACATATTCTATCTACCATTGCCGCTGGCATATCTATTAAGATTTCTTTGTCTCCAGGTTCTTCTTCACCTTCTGGAATCCAAGTAATCTCAAATTCTTCACTATCTGCATCAGAAAGAGATAAAAAACTAGTTTCTATGTTTATTTTTTTCATTTTCCATTCCTTCTAAAAATTGTTTGGTAGTTTTAGGACTTAATCTTTTTTTGTTCTTAAAAATACTATTAAAGTTTTCTTTATACTTTTGTGATGGGTAATGTGCGCCGTCTTTAGCCATAATTATTCCTTCATCTGCGAGGCATACGGATCTGTTGACAGCATGCGTTGTTTTTTGTTCGGTTGTAGACCACCGATAATTTCTTCTACATTTTTGTTAAAGTAATTCACCATTTGGCCAATAATATTATCTTGTGATAGTGTTTCTGCTAACTCTTTTAAATCTTCACCGTGCTGTAAACAACGTGAGATTAGTTTACCGGACGCGCGTAGTTCGCGGTCAATATAAGAATCAGTGGGTTTAATTTTTACCCAAAATGCTAGCGGGGTAATACCCTCAGAGCCAGCAGTATAGTTTACAATCCCAATTACTTTACGATTGTCAATCGGTAAAGTGAAAGTAGTACTCATCATCCTGTTCGGAATCTCATGTCGCATAATTTTATCTTCCTGTAATATCATCTCCGTGTTCCTCGATAAATTGGTATAAACTTATATTCGTGTCTTTCACCTGTTCTATCTCGTGCCACATCGTATCTATGGTAATGTTTAGTTTATCAATATATCTAAAATTTACAACCATAACTGTTATGCAAAAATGTAAAATTAATAATAATAATACAAAATTAGTGTATTTGCCCAGCGGCGTTAAGAATTCTTTCACCTTGTTCCTCCCAATATTTTTTTAAAAGTTTTTCGTAGTTTTTCTTCCACATTTTTCGCATGCGTGGGCATTGTGCCTTTGACAACATATCACGGCAGTTATTAATGCGTCTTATTAAGCTCATATATGGCTCCATTTAACTCTTACTGGTGTGTCATTACCTTTCATGTCCCAGTGTTTCCATTCTTTATATCCTTCAGGAATCTCGTCCCAAATTGACCAAACTAAAACTGTTCTTTTAAAAGGAAAACCTTTGAGTTTTGGTGTACACGGAGTAATACGATGATACATCCTTGCATTAAAACGCACTGCACTATTTTCTATAGGTTTTATAGTTACTTTAGCTGATCCTGCTAATGGTTCAATAATTTTTGTTACAGGTGTTCCTGGTTTCCATAAAGTTTCTGTTGCTATTTCTAATTCACCACCCTCTAAATTTTCACAAAACACATAAAGTACATGCGATGTTGTTGCTACTTGTGGTGTATCTATTGTATTTATTACATCAGCACCTAATTTTTTACCCATAATTTCATCACCGTCCACATGCCACGCTGCTTCATCAGCAAAACGAAACCAATATTCTATGTGTTGATCTTCTCTGCCTTGAAATTTTCTAATTAATTTTTCAATTTTATTTGTTGCTGTTTCATGTGCTGGCAAAAAATTATAAGTTGGAAACTTATATAATGCTTCTGTGGTTGCCACCCCCCTTTTTGTATCTGTTACTATTTTATCATTAGCATGTACATATTCTTTAAGTTCGTCAAATTCATATTGAGACAATACTTTTTTTATGTGTTCTACCATCCGTATTCATCCTCCGGGTTTAATGGCATTATTTACCTACTTCCGGTAAAGTCTCACCTGACCATTTAGTTTTTGATTCACGACCACCTTCTATATTAATTCGTGTTTGATTTTTAGGTAACATTACATAACCATTATGTGCTGTCACTTTCATGCCCATGTGTATAAATTCTTCTTCACACATTGTACAATCAGTTTCAGTAGACTTATCAAACACACCAGCAATTACAGGTGTTATACGAATATACCCATTGCCATTACAGCGTGGGCATATTGTTTTAACTAGCTCTTCGCTTTCCATTTTTCTTAGTTTCTTTCTCTAGCATAAAGCTAATTGCTTTCTGTATTGATACAGGCACTTCAAAACGAGTGGCTGCAAATTTTATAAGTTTACTATGAGTATCTCTCGACACTGATACTGACTTAAATTTTTCCGTATCTGGCATATTTTTCCTTTTGTTTGTATTATACTATGGGATAATATAGTCTTTTTATTTTATTTTACAAGTTTTTATTTGACCAAACTTTCTCTAATTTTATACCATTAAAGTAAAGATCGTCTTTATCAAACGATTCAAAGGTTGGAAAACCACACAATTCTAATATTTCCATAGCCGTTTTGTCTTTGATATCCTCATACCATAAACTAACGGCACCATGACTAATTAGTCTGGCTTTCTCAGCCTCCCATGAAGGCAAACAGTTCATTAAGTTATCGCGGTGTACTTGAAATGTTTTATCATCACTAATATATTTTTTATTAGGATCTAGTTTGCCGTGAGCATGACTGTTCATCCAGGCGTGATAAGAAGAATAAACCCAAGCATCTTTGTCTTTGCGGTCTATAACAATATACTTGTCTGCACCTAACAATGGTTTATGTGTAAATAGATATTGATACTTAAATAAAAAATTATTGTTTTTGTGTTTTTCTAATAGTTCTCTACCTATCTTATCATCCATAACTTCATACAACATTTCATATCTAGGTGTCTTACGTAAACGAAAATACTTATCTAAAATATGCAATAACAATGTGCTTCCGCAACGTGATGGATTTACAATACAAGTTCTCATTTTGTATATAGTTCTCCACCAATGCAAATAGCATCGAGCTCTGAGTTTTGATAAAAGTCCCAGGCTTGTTGTATCGTGCCACAAATAGGTTTGCCTATTTGATTTAAAGAAGTGTTAAGTACAATAGGTAGACCTAATTGTTGTTCAACTGCTTCAAGCAACCAATAAAATTGGTGATTATCTTCTGGTACAGTTTGATGCCTACACGTACCATCTACGTGAGTTATACCGGCCAAATCAGAATAAATAACTTTACTATTAAAAAGCATGTGTCTGCTTTTTGGTAAATCAAAAAACCTATCGGCTTGATCTTCTTTAACACTAGCTCCGAAAGGTCGCCATGCTTCTCTGCCTTTTAGTTTATTGACAATTTGTTTAGCTTTAGAGTTTGTTGGATTAAATAGAATACTGCGATTACCTAAAGCACGTGGACCAACCTCACCGTGACCTTGGTACCAACCAACAGTTTTATTGTCTGCAATAAGTTCAGCAACTCTTTCATACAACGGACCATCAGGTTGTCCTAAAGGTGCTTCATCGTCTTGGTGCCAATTGAACGGCCGTTCAATATTATGCTTATCTAAAAGATAATGTAATGCGCCAATGCTGCAACCACCATCATAAGCCCATGGATCTATGTGTGGTTTATAACCGCCTATTAATAAAGCTCTATTCCAAACAACATTTTGTGCCAAACCACCAGAATAATTAAACTCAACAGAAGGTGTTTTCTCAATAACTATGTGTTCGACTAATTTATGTACAGTGCTAATCATATCATTATCTAATTCTTCTTTTGGAAGATTCATTATCTCTGTGAACAAAGACATGTTACGAAAACCTGTTCTGTTAAACCAATCGCTAGCTTTAATTAAATCAGGACTGCCATAAGATTGTAAACCCATAACTTTACCTGGTAGGTCTATAAACTTAATAAAGGTATTCCATGTTTTTAAACCAGATACATTTTTATCTACTTGATAGGCGTCTTGAATGTCATTAAAAATACCTTGTGTGTATTCTGCATAGTTTCTTAGTTCTGTCTCATGGTCAAAAGGAGTAGCCCTAACCAAAGCAGATAACAACATAGAAGGACTTATTTCTGTCAGCCTAAGATTGTTTGATAATCCTGAATAAGGAGATAAGCCTCCAGGTACAGGTGAAGGGCCTTTTGCAAAAGCATCTAATACTAAATTATTTTCTCTTTTAACACTGGCTGATAATTGGTGACTGTAGTGATGATCAAGATAGGTTATGTTGTCTTTTTCTTTAACAAACTCAGAGCTGTCTGTTCCTTTTAACCAAGTAGATATAGCTAACTCATATTTATCTATACCCCATTCTTTTAAAACAGAATAAGCCCAAGCCTTGTCGGCAAAAGCATGTTTAGAATTGTATTGTCTTTCTGCTTTACGATATAAAAACTTACCGTTTTTGTATGCAGCTACTGAACTATCGTGTACAGTTAGCCCAAAACCTACTAAATTCATATATTTTCTTTCATTTGACAATTATTTAATTTAATATATTATAAAAAAATTCATGTAATGTCTTTCTTACTTGGATCTTCTCACCATTAGGGCCCTTTTTTGATCAATTTAAGGGCCCTTCTTATTATTTTATGTCACCCCAGTTTTTACCTTCTTCATAATCTATCTTATTAGGCACTTCTAACTTAACAGCTTCTTCCATAACTTCTGTAATTAGTTCTATATCCATTCTATCCCCAGGTGTATCCGGTACAGAAAAATCTAATTCATCATGAATTTGAATATGGGGTATGAATCCAACTTTATAAAGATTAACCATGGCCCTTTTAGTCATGTCCGCGGCACTACCTTGAATTAATTTGTTCAATGCTTTGTAAGTAAATGCACGTTTAATCCCCGGTCCGTGTTCCCTGAGTGCGTCTGCATGCTTCAATGGACGTTTAATACCGTAGCCATGCGGCTCCCACATATCAAAATGACATAGTCTACCACCAATCGTGCGAATCGTACCGCTATCTTCGGCCCGTCTAGTCACGGCTTGCGATAACATTTTAACAAAAGGTGCTCTGTTGTGATAAGTTTTAATCAAATCTTCCGCGGCTTCTTTCATTAGTCCTAGTTCCGCCATCAATTTATTTTTACCCATACCATACATTAAACCTAAGTTAATAGTCTTGGCTTGCTTACGATCGATACCCGCCATGTCTGCAATCATCTGATGAAAGTCCGCTTCGCCGGCATCATACTTACGTTTAATTGAATCTGCTCCAGGCATCTTCATTAAACTTGCATAGTGTACTAAGATTCTTGGCTCCTGTTGACTGTAGTCAAAGCAACCCCACTTACAACCTTCTTCCGGTATAAATAAAGAACGAATCATTGGTCCGAGTTCCTTGTGTCGTGCCGGAATCTGCTGTAGGTTCGGATTACTGTAGCTGAAACGACCAGTTACAGTACCACCATCATCAGATCTAATCTGATTTATATCAGCATGTATTCTCCCGTTGTGACTGTGCTTTAAAATTGTTTCAATAAATGTCGTATTAGTTTTATTTATTTCTCTCTTGTTAACAATCGCTCTTGGTAATTCATGTGGATGCGTTGCTAAGAAGTTTTTAGTAAAACTTGGCTGACCTTTTTCAGTTCTATCATAAGGTATCTTAAGTTTTTCAAAAGCCTTTTGGATAGAATGTGCTGACCATATCTCAACATCCATACCTGCTAGTTTAGATATCTCTGTAGTCAATCTTAACTCGGTTTGCTCTAACTTTTTTCTAGTGTCTTGTGCTTTATCTAAATCTACCCGCACACCTTTGAATCGCATATCAATTAAACATGGAAATAAATCTGTTTCTAAATCAAACACATCATGTAATTCTTGCTTTTCTATTTCATGTTCCATGGCATGCCATAGTTTTAAAGTTACCTCAGCATCTTTCTCAGCATAAGTACCAACAAAAGGTGCCGGTAGTCGCCACATCTCAGCTTTTGGGTCTATGCCCCAAGCTTTAGCAGCCTCCATCAACATTCTTTCATTCTTTCCTGATCCAACATATTGTTTAGCAACACCATCAAGAGTAAAACCCCAACGGTTTTCATCTACCAAAGAAGCTGCAATCATAGTATCTATAATTCTTCCGTTAATTTTTATACCCATAGCTTTAATCCAGGACACATCATACATGGCATTGTGAAATATTTTTGTTGCACGAGTTGCGCAAACTTCTTCAAACCAATCTACAACTAATGTTCTATCTAAATTACCACCACCTTCGTGACCAATAGGGAAATAACCAGACCAACCATCAACGGCTAGTGCGATTCCTACTACTTCGCCATCACCTCTAATAGCACCTGAACCCAAACTTTTTAAATTAGGATCTCTAGTCTCCAGGTCGATTGCAATTTGACTGTGTCCAGATAAATCTGGTAATTGTAAAGGCGGTGTCCATTCCGTCTCCGGAACAAACATCGGCATTTGTAAAGTTTTCATTTGTATTCCTCCTTGAGTTTATTTAAAAACCAAATCGCTTTATCTAAATCTTCGACCGGTTTACCTTTGTGTTCGTGTCGCCAAATATACTTTACAGCCGAACCCTGTAAATAATATTTAAAACCATCTCCCTGCATGCTAGCAATAGCATCAATACATTGCACCGCACCTTTGTTGTAGTGCGCTGGGTAATCTACCGGATCATGTTCTTTATAGTCTTCTCTTGTTATTGGTTTTATAGATTCTCTTTTAAAAAAACCTTTTTCATCAAACTTAATTTGAAAATCAGGTATGCCAAATTTATTCTTCATAGTGGATAAGCCCTTTCATAATTTCTTGGTTCCATTATATGTAATTCTTTCTTCGCTCTAGTTACTGCTACATAAAATAATCTATGCAACACATCCGGATCGCGATCATCACTTACTTGCGCGCTCCTGGTAATATCCGGTAAAACTAAAACATTGTCTGCTTCACCGCCTTTAATACTGTGTATACTTGATAAAATTATTCTCGGTGTCTTTCTAATCTTCTCTTCATTACGTAACATGTTTCTAATGTAATTTTCTCGATACGTATCTAAACCAGCAAAAGATTTAAACCAAACTTCTTTAGTTTGCAATCCGTGGTCCGCGATGCATTCTTCGAGAGAATAGAACTGTGTAGTATCTAACGTTTTGCCTTTTCTATAGCCTCGGGTGACGTTGTCACCTAGAAAAGGATATATATTTGTTATATGTAAACAGCTTAATCGCTCGCCTTTTAACCACTTACCCCAATTCTCGATAGCAATTAATAAATCTATAGAGATAGAGTTGCGTCCTTTGTGAGCATAATACCAACCTCTTTGTTCGCACAAATCTTTAACATCCTCTAAAAAATAATTTGCAGAAGATAAAACTAACCAATCACCTTTGCTCATGTCTACTTGTGTCAAATCACTATACCTTTGTAAAATACCAGTACCTGATCTAGGTTTATATTTTTTTTCATAACGGTTACTAACCTTACTTATTATACTTTGTGATAGCTCATGTATTGGGCCACCTGGAATACGATATGATTGATCTAGAACGCGGACAGTGTCAACTTCGTCCCTGAGCGCGATGAAATGATCCACATCAGCTCCGGCCCATTCGAAGATAGCCTGATCATCATCTCCTGCAATATACGTCTTCTCAGATCTTTGCCACAAGGCTCTGACCATTTTCCATTGGATTGGAGATAGATCTTGGGCCTCATCAATGAATAAGACATCAAATGATGGTATTTGATCAAAAGTAATAAACCGTTGGAGCATATCTCCATAGTCACACATCCCTTTTTCTTTCTTATATCGTTTTAATTCCTGATCTAAAAGATACAACGTATCACGTTCTATGTCAATATAATGGTTATTATCATCATATACGTCCATAACGTCACGTTCTGTAGCTACAGATTTTTGTATCAACTGTAAATATTCGTTGTCTGATGTAAATGTTCCGTCTTCGTCTGAATGATATGCAGATCGTATTGTTATAGGTATGCCACATTTTTTACCAAAGTCTTGGTAGTCTGTGTTCTGCATAACTTTTGCTTTGTTTAAACCTAACACTTGGAAAGCTAGAGAATGTAAAGTTTTAAAATAAGGTAAATCTTTATCACTTAAATCAAATTTATCCATCGCTCTAAGTTGTGCTTCAGTAGCTGCTTTTTTAGTAAAAGAAAAATAACCAATACGCCTGGAGTCGGTCCCAGCTTGCATAAAATCATCTACTAGTTCTAATAAAGTTGTAGTCTTACCAGTCCCAGGAGGACCTAGTATAATAGTTTTCATTAGAAAGGTGCTTCTTCATATGGCACCTGACTAACTTCTACATCATACTTCTCCATAGATTTTATTTTTATTAATCGTGGTGTTTGGTTTTTAATTTTTGTTCTTACTTCATCAACAAATATTGCTAGTTGTTTAATAGAGTTTGCCGTTCTAACTTTATCTACTTCCCAGTTATTACGTTTTGCAAAACCATAAAAATCGTCTAACCTAAAATGACAAAACCCTTCTTCGTCAGTCCAAGCTGATTTATTAAGTATGTCATCCTTAGTTCGTGCTTGTGCTCTATGCACTGTGAAATCATACAATAAATACTCTAACTGATTGTTATGATTCAATGATTCCAATGGCTGAATCTCTTCTAAAGACATCATTAATGGTGTCAAATACACCTCACGCCAATCTTTTGCTTTTGGTATTGGTGATACCACATTAGCTTGGTCCAACACTGCAATAGCAAATAAATTAGGATTGTGAAGTTGTTCGGTTTTTAATTCTATTCTTTTACCACCTACATTTAAAAACCATTGCGGTGGATTAGAATTAATTTTAGATAAAGTGTTTAGTTCTGGCATTTGTTCTTCTTCAAAACCTACACCAAACTTTTTAGTTCTGCATTTTGCAGCATTACATACACCACAAATTGGTTGGTCTTTACATCTATACTTATCGTAACCACGTTTACCAACAGACGCTAATAATTGTTTTACTTCTTGAAAACCTAATGGTGGATTCATCCACTTAGTATTATCTTCCATAACTTTATCTTCCCAGTTATCGGGATTAGCTTGTTTGTGATAGATTGCTACGTTAAATAATGCATTGTTACGAGAACCATCACCAAAACCATCAACAGCTAATTTATTTAAACAAGGTGGACCATCTTTAAAAATATCATTATCTTTTATTTCACCTTTGTACTGTATCTCCATAACCTGCTCTTTAGTTAAAGATTGTTCTTCATGCATTTTATAAAACTCTTCTAAGGAAGCAGCAGAACCATCTTCATTAAAAGTATATCTAAAACCTTTTTTACCACCGTGGTAAGGTAAGTTTAAAAAGTTTCCTGTGTCACCACGCTCTGCTAATATTTCAGTTTGTTTAGGAAAAATTTCACAACCATCATAACCTAAAACTTTAGCCATAAGTTTTAATTTGCTCTGCATTAGTGATGCTGTAATAAATTCTTTAGTAAATAAAAATAAATGTGCACCACCAGACTTTGATCTAAATGTCATCAATGGGAATTTATGGGACTTAATAGAGGCTGTTATTTTTTTGTGATCTAAGCCTGTGTACTCGTCAACGTCTACACAACCCCAACGACACATGTTTTGTTCATTGATTGGTATAACTCCTAGTGCTGGATCTTCACCAGCTAAGTGATCGCTCCATAGTTTATCCGGAATAGATTCTCTTTTTATAAAAGCTTTACCAACTGCTTTGCCCTTGTCGGTAGTTTCTCCGGTTAAAATTAATTGTCCGTAGGCACTGTTGTTGCCTTCAAATATTTGTTTAAATTTGTCCATACTTCTCTCTATACTCTTTCTGATATTCTTTATTATACTTTCTAATTTTATCTTTATTTTTTAATTGGTATTCTCTCTGTTTTTCTAATTTAATTCTTTTACTATATGCTTTGCCTTCCGGGCTGTCTAGTATCTGTTTTATTTTATCTTGTAATCTTTTTTTCTCTCTTCTTAAGGAATCCATAGCAGTTTTCCTGTAGTATCTCATTTGATACAACGACTCCATGCTTCTTTTCATAATGATTCCCCGTTTGAGCCTAGTCACGGGGGTAACTAGGCTCTGTAACACAATAGTATAATTTGAGAATTAGAAAGGTGCAGACTCTGTTTCAGAATCTTTACCACTATCGTGATTCGCTTTTACCTCACCAGCACGGCAAGATTCAGCAAATTGTTTTGCGGACATATACAATGTTTTATCTTGTACTGGTCCAACTTTATTAACAGTCCAACCAAACCAAGTTCCCTTGTCATTTGATTGCTCTACTGTTTTTAAATTATACACGTGACTATAGGAAGCCGGCGTAAACAAGCCGTCTTTACCTTCAAGTTTTATAGTGTTCATCATAGAGTTCCACGATCTACTAACTTTAAGTTGTGTAGACTTCATAGATATCAAAGCCATTTCCTGTGTTTCAGTCATGACATAATATCCTGCGGTATTTTCTAGATAATTACCATTAGGTAATCTATCCTTCCAATCTCCTTGACTTCTAGAGGACTGTTCTAATATTCCACTAGTAACAGAATGAATTGCTACTGGCGCACTTGTGCCTGTACCTCTATCACTCCACTCAACATATTCCCTTTTATAATGACAGGGCACTACATTGATTCCTTCCTCACCATCATAGACTTGCTTGGTCACGGTATTAAATATCATACCAGGTTCAGCGCCTTCTACATATTTGGCGTCTCTTTTGTTTGCCTCCGGTGATTGGTTTCCTAAAATTCTTAGGAAAGGTAGGGCCATATCTTCTGACCCCATGTTGTCCATACCAACATTGGCATCTTCTTCAAACATGCTACCTAATGCGATAGCTGTTTTTTCTTTTTTCGCGATTGCGTTTTCTTTTGTCATTTTTCTTGTTTCCTTATTTCCGGCTTATTTTTGTTTCATCTTTAACAAAAGTGCTAAAGAAGTCAGAGGGCATATCGAGGCCGGCCTCGATACGCTCTCTTAAAAGAGCAGCTAAAGTACCAGCATGAACAGTTGTTTTTTGTTCCGGTTGATACCCTTGTTGCTCTGCAAGGCTAAGCATTTGCTCTGCCTTGTTATCCTCACCCATACCGAACCCGACCGATACAACATTTTTAATGATGTCGCCTAGTTCGTTATTTCGAAGCCATTGAAAAGCGTCTGCTTGGAAGTCCTTTCTTACGGAACATCTATACATTTTTTTCACTTCTACTGAACTGCCATCAGCTAATTTCAAAGATGATAAACCTTGCTCTGCAAGTAGATTAGGTATTATCTCTGAACTGATTTTGTCAGCTTCTTCTTCTAATAATTTTAAAGCCTCCTCCGCAGTTTTAATTTCTTCTTGTTTATTAGCTAAATCCGTACAGTATTTAGCTAATGTTTTAATATCTGATTTTTCAATTAATTGTTGTTGATCATCCTCTAGATCTTCTAAAGTTATATTTTTAATTTCCGTCATATAGTTCTCCTTTCTGATATAAATCTATATTTAGTGGATAGTATCTTCGCTCTTGTCTATCCCATTTCAAGAGATTAAATTGTCCTTGTGTACGATCACTTACGAGCGCACAAGACAAACCAATAATTGATGGATCACCTAAACACAAAATATAATCTTTTGGTCTAAAGTCCTGTAAATTTTTTCTCATCTTATGTGTAAAAGGTGCTGAGCTATAAAGTATGTTATCTTGTTTTGGTAAACAAATAACTAAATAACCAAAATCAGATGCACTTAATATGTTAACATTTTGTGGCGGATGTTGTAATACATACACAAATGTTTCATGGGGGTTTTCTTTTTGAAATGCTAAAAAGTCTGCTAGACTCCTAGGTTTATACAGTTCAAATATTTTATTCTTCATTCTAAAACTTTCTATAATTATTTACTTGATTTTAATATAGTTATGTTTATATATATGTCAAGAAAGAAAATAAAAGAAAGTAATATATTTTATGATAGACAATTATAGGTTCAAAACTAAGCCTTTTGAACATCAAAAAGAAGCTTTAAAAAAATCATGGGCTGCTAAAACCTATGCATTATTTATGGAAATGGGCACTGGTAAGTCTAAAGTTTTAGTTGATAACATTGCAATGCTCTATGATAGAGGCGCGATCCGCGGTGCGTTAATCGTGGCGCCTAAAGGTGTGTATAAAAACTGGCATGATATAGAATTTCCGGTACATTTACCTGAACACGTCGCGCATACTAAAGTATTATGGGAAGCTAGTAAAACAATTAAAAAACAATTAGAGCTTGACACCTTATTTGACGATAAAGGGGACCTTAAAATATTGATAATGAACGTAGAAGCTTTTTCTACTAAGAAAGGTCTGGACTTTGCACACAGATTCCTTAACATATTCCTTGGCAAAGCCTTAATAGGAATTGACGAATCAACGACAATCAAGAATCCGACAGCTAAACGTACAAAAAGTATTTTAAAAATAGGGAATCTAGCGTCGTATCGTAGAATTTTAACTGGCTCGCCTGTAACTAAATCTCCACTAGATTTATATAGTCAGTGTGAGTTTCTTGACCCATGGCACCTGGGGCATTCTTCTTATTATAGTTTTAGATCACGCTATGCTCACATGGTAGATCGTAATTTTGGTGGCAAACGAGTACAGCTAGTAGTTAGTTATAGAAAATTACCAGAGCTAACAGAAAAATTAAATAAGTTTTCTTATCGAGTATTAAAAGAAGATTGCTTAGACTTACCACCTAAACTATTTACTAAACGCATAGTAGAATTAACTGATGAACAAAAGAAAGTTTATGCACAAATGAAAAGTTTAGCTATGGCTTTTACAGAAGATGGTAAAGTTATGTCTACAGTAAATGTAATGACACAGCTAATGCGACTACATCAAGTTACTTGCGGTACGTTTAAAGCTGACGATGGTACCATTACACACTTAGAAAATAATCGAATACAAGCTTTAATGGATTGTATCGAAGATGTAGATGGTAAAGTTATAATATGGGCAAATTACAGAGAAGACATCAAAAAAATAGCCGATGCGTTAAAAAAAGCTTACGGAGAAGCCTCTACAGTCGAATATTGGGGTGAGGTGGATGCAGGGGTCCGGCAGGACAACATTGCTCAGTTTCAGGACGTTAAGGGCCCTACACGCTTTTTTGTCGGAAATGCACAGACTGGAGGCTATGGAATTACCTTAACTGCTGCTAACACCGTAGTTTACTATTCTAACTCTTATGATCTAGAAAAAAGACTACAATCAGAAGACCGAGCACATCGTATCGGCCAGACTGGCAACGTATTATATATAGACTTAGTCGCAGAAGGTACTATAGATGATAAAATAGTTAAAGCACTTAAAGATAAGGTAAACATTGCAAATGAAATTATGGGTGAAGATCTTAAAGATTGGATCTAAAGTAGAATTGGAGAATAAGAAGTTCGGCCTTCTATTCGTTCTGCTGTCAACACTTGTTTTCGCAAACTTCCCGTCTTACTAGAACAATGTATCCAACCAGAGTTAGGATCAACACCATCATAAAATTCTAAAATCAATTGATCAAACTCACAGTTGTCCGCGATCCACGTTGCAAGCTCCTTGTTGTCGACACCATGAATCTCAAAGTCTGCTGCCTCACCCTTGGCATGTTGTGACTTAGCCGAAGAACCGATAGCTTCGCACAACGCTGGGCTTCTATAGCCTGAAGATATCATAACCGGTTTACCGAAATGCTCGCGCACTGGTTGCAGGATAGTTTTCGCTAGGTGAATAAGATTTTCAATTTCCGCGGTCCCTGGTTCGTTGTCAATACCTTTGCGAGTCGCAGTCTGTGATTTAGTTAGCTCAGCTAATGTAAAATTGTCTGAAAGTTGCATTACTTTCCTACTTTTTTCATAGCTATTTTATGTGCTTGAGTAAATGTTTTACCTTCTTCCATAGACTTCTTCATAGATGCCATATGTTTTTTAGTGTGATGAACAGAATGTTTTTTCATTGTTTCTTTTTGTCGGTCAGTTAGAGCCATTAGCAATTCCACTTTCTTAATGCTTTGTTTATTCTTGAGTTAGGATCGTTTGCAGTTTTAGCAGAAGTTAATTTTTTCTTCATACCTTTCATTCTTTTACAAAATGAAGTTCTTCTTTTAGCAGCTTTAGATCCTTTTTTTAATTTAGATGGTTTAGTAGTTACAGCTGTCTTAAGTTTACTTCCTGGATTAGCTTTTCTGTAAGATGCAACGCCTTTAGCGTTTAATCCGCCAGATTTACTTTTACCTTCTTTTCTAGTCCATGCTGCTGTGGCCATACTATTCCTTTACTATCTTATCACAATGTTTAACACCTATTTGATCTGTTGTCATCATACATTTTTCTAAAGTGCAGGTATATTGCACTTGATTGCCGGAGTTACGCTCAGCTAAACGCTTAGCTGCAAGACAAGTACTGATGTTGTCCTGGTGATACCAACCTTCTATGTTTTTATTACCACCATCATAAACATATAAACTAAGTATAATAACTGTTTCAATGAGTCCCATTTTTTCTTTCCTCTAAATCTATAATACGATCTTCATGAAATTGTATAATCATTTCGTTCTTTAATATTAATGGTACTTCCGCTTCCATTTGTTCTTTAAGTTTTTCTGTACTCTCGGCAAGGTATTCTACCAACATGTAGAGCTCTTGGACTTGTGGACTGACCATGTCGCCTTTGGGGACTCCGTCAATAAAAGCATTAGCAGCTTCTAAATCTTTCTCCATGAGCTGTAGTTTTGTTTCTATATTATTAAGTCGCTCAATGACGCCAAACCCGAACCAAGCACCCACAAGACAAGCGCCAATAATAGAAATAAGGTTACGTGCCGGCATTGAGATCGCGGTGTTTTCATTTATATTTAAACTTTTCATGTAACACCTATAAACATTTCTATAGTTGATTCAAATAATACTAAAACAGCCGCCCCCACGCCTGTAATAACTCCCCAATAGATTCTATCTATCCGACCGCCCAGTTTATCTAAATCTCTGTGTAAATGTTCTACGTCAGTCGAAAGAACTTCTATATTACGTTGTAAGCCAGTGACGTGTCCATACAGTGAGATTATATGTTCTCTATCACCTTCTGGTGATATGCCATCTACATTGCTCATTAAGCTATTCCCCGTTGTGTCTTACGAATAAGTTGTTCTGATGGAGATAATAAAGCTTCTTCTGTAGAAGTCAATCCTGATGTTTGATTTACTACACCATTACTTGAACTAAGGTTAGCTGGTATTGCTTCACCGCTGTCAGCTACTTGAACAGAGGGTGTTTCTGTTGGTAAACTAGAAGTATTACGACCAGGAAATAATAAATCATCATTAAAATATTTATTAGGTTTTGTACTATCTTGTTTTTTAATATATTCAGATTCGTTTTCGTAATCTTCAAATTTTCTTACACTCCATCGTTCTTTTAAAAGTTCTAAGGATTCAGGTAAAAAATATTCTCTAGAAAAAAATTTATCAATACCTGGATTATTTTTATATATACTATTCATACGTGCATTTAAAACACCTTGTTTATTACCTTTACCAATACCAGTAGCTACTGGCTTAAAATAACCATTTAATATTGATTCAGCTGTGCTTTCACCCACTCTATCAATTAATATTGTCATTAAATCCGTATCATTTAATAATCTACTATCATCTATTACTTGTTTTAATAAATTACGAGTAGTTTTTCTTGTGCCATCTTTATTTAAATATTTTTTATCTAACTCACTTACAGGAATAGTTTTTAATAAATCAACTTTAGCTTTTTTTTTCTTCTATGTTGTTTAAGCCACGAGCTGCTCTTACCGCTTTGTAAAATTGATATTGTTCGTTAAAAGCTTCTTTGTTCATTTGATTATATTGAGCCTCTAAATAATCTGGTCCTGCACTTCTAAAATCACCAGTAGTAATATATCTTGGTTCTTTAGTGTCAATAAAAGAAGATTTATAATCTGCTATTTTATATCTAAAAGCACTACCCATATCTATTCTTACATCAGACCCACCAAATAATTTAAATAACTCAGAACTTAAATCTATTGGAACACCCGATCCTTTTTGCACATCACCTTGTATTGCATCAAATACTTTTTGTGCACTTGCTACTCCACCTGGTTTTACTGTTTTAAACCAATGAGCCATAAATTTATCTACTTTATCAGGAAATTGATCTGAACTTTTAAATATTGACACACCGTTTTTGTCTCTACCAGAAGAAAGAAGTGGTATAATAGGTTCAAAACCAATTGCGGTACCAAAAAAAGTTCCACCAGCTAAATCATATAAAGGACCGGCAGTAGTAAAGAACTCTCGCATTACTTCACCTTCAGCAACCCTTGGGTCTAATCTTTCTTTTTTAGGACCCATAAACCTATTCATAATATTAGATACAGAACTTGTAATTAAATCATATGGAGCAAATCTAGACATATCAAATACTCTAAATTGATCATCTCTATAAATTATACTACCATCTTTTTTCTTTTTAATCTGACCATTATCATTTCTTACAGGTATTTTACCAATTGGTATTACATAACTATTTCTCATAAACTCAGGAGCAAAATTCTTTTTCCAATTGTCCATTTTTTCTGCAGAGATTCCTGTGTAGGCTTCACCAATACCTTTTACAGCTGTTGCAACGCCACCTAGCGCCATTGTTTGTCCCATTAAAGTTCTATATCCAATTTGTCTTAACAAAGGATTATCATCCATAACATGCTTTAAACCATATGCAGTTGTAGCCATACTTGTTCTGAGTATTTCTGCAGGAAAAGATACAAAGTTTCCAACAAAAGGAACACGTCTAAATACTTTTACTAGTTCCGGTACCTTACTATAAGTAGGGTAAGTTTCTCTAACAGTATAAGCAGCAATTTCTTCTATTACATCAAGCATGTTTTTATTAGCTCCGGTCATTGGGTTAATTTTACCCATGTCAACATTGAACATACGCTTAGCATAAGCTAAAGCTTCATCTACGTTTTTAAAACCAACATCTCTAAGTTGTGATTTAACGTATTCGTGTCCATACCATTTCCAAACATTATCACCACCAGCATATAATTTAGTTGCGGTATCAGAAAATGCAGTTGCATTTATTTTTTCAGATAAACCACTTAATGATTTAAGTTTTCCTGATTTAATATCTCTTAACACCGCTTGTAGTTCTGACACAACAATGTTTTCATCCAACACACCTAGGTCTACTTTACGAGATATATTTTTAATTAAACTTTCTTCATCCACTGTTCGTCCAGCACCAAAAATATCATCCATAGTCATTTTAAAAGCATCTGTAACAGAAGCTTTACCACCAATATGGCCCATGTTTAATGGAAAAAACCCAGCACTTAAAAAATTTCTAGCTTGTGTAGATGGAGAGAAAACTGTTTTCATTGTCTGCACCCCAGCTTTGTAACCAATTAAACCTTGAATAAAAACGTTTTGATATAAATCGTCAAACATACCACCTTCTGCTTTACCAATAGATGTAGCTATTTCGGGACTAGCAAAATGTTCCGCTATTTTTGGATTAAACTCTCCAGTTAATCCAGCCATACGACCATCGGTACCACTAGCTATTCTTTGTGGATCAATTATTCCGCCTGCTCTAGCTTCTTCTCTAGTTCTAAATATCCATTTATTTTTTAAACCATCATCTAACATCTTATTGTACATACGCATGTTAGCCGATTGTGTTAACAAACTTGCAGTAGTAGTAACAACACTATCTCTCAGACCTTGTTGTTGACCTAAGAATTTTTTAATTACTTGCGGTAGTTCGTCACCAGTTCTAACTATTAACTCAGGTAACCCTAAGTTTTCTCTAGCTATGTTTTGCATTATTTCTATAGGATCTCTATTTTCTATTTTAGTCTTAGCTATAATTTCTTTTAGGTGATGTTTAGCGTGAGCTAATAAGCCACCTGGTCTTTTCATAGCTGCCGCTAACATTTCTGGGTTATTTTGAATTTGTTTTGTTACATATTGTAATGCATTTTGATATAAATCTTTTTTACTAATACTTGCAAAAGCAGCATCTACTTCTGCTTTTGTACCCGATAAACCTTTTTTGCCTAAAGCAGCAGCTAAAGTACTTTCTGAACGTTCACCCATCATAGCAACATTATCTATATCATCTATAATTTTATATTTAGGGTTTGAAAAAGCAGCAAATGAATGACGCATGTATTCTTTAAGATTGGTATCTAAGAAAGTTTTAAGTTCTCCTTCAGGTAATACATCTTTAAAACTTTTTCTTATAGTATCAAATTCATCGCTAAGATTTTTAGCCATAGATTGTAGTTCAAGTGGTAATTTACTTATAGGTATTTGACCTTTTAAATAAGAAGATACTTGTTCCATAAAATACAATTCACCTTGAGGTGAAGTAATGTTTTTATTATTGGTTTTTAAAAAACCATTAGCTAAGTCATACGACTTAACTTCAATTGATTTTAATAATTTTTCTATTTCTTTACTTTTACTAGTAATAAATTGTTCGGTGCGTTTAGTTAAATAAAAATTATTAATAGTTTGATTACCTCTATCTCTAAAGAAACCTAAAAATTTATCAAAACGTTTCAATCCTACTTCTAGTGGATTGCTGCTAGTCACTTTAAACATACCCCAGTCTTCCATTTTAGGTAGTGGTGATTTTAGAACTTTAGTAAAGTTACCCCATTGACCCGCCATGTTTTGACCAGAAAACACACTTGCAGAAGCAGCGCCTAACCTACTTATAATATCTTTACCTAATAAACTTGCACCTTTAGTTCCTAGCTTTACAAGATTAGGTGTTATATATTTATCGGTTGCTAAAATTTTACTACCGACTGTCATGCCTGCACCAACTACTCTTGCACCAGCACCTACCACAGGTGCGCCTACATAACGAGCTGCAGGATTAATACCATATTTAA
>Ga0099797_100746_pt1 | contig 19708 bp, 19 predicted proteins | sample Uncmet_Sort48C_1_FD_89871 | JGI IMG/M metagenome (GOLD analysis project Ga0099797, IMG submission 89871) | Marine eukaryotic communities from CALCOFI LINE 67, Pacific Ocean - C012_Sort48C_1 | ecosystem: Environmental > Aquatic > Marine > Oceanic | place: Pacific Ocean: Monterey Bay | collected...
AGCACATCAAATGTTATTATTCAAATTGGTTCCGATGAACTCCAAACAAATATACATTGAAATGGATAATTTAAATCACAATTCCGCCAGAACCGGCCCCCCTCCACAGACGTTCCAACCGATATAGTTTTTTGGCAGCCATTAATTCATACTCGGCATTTAAGACTACTGCGAAGTTCCGTTCGCTACAAAAGTTCCGCCGCTTGCACACGTCGGTGGTTGTACGCCTATTCCTCAAGGTTATCAATTCATCCATTATGATTTATTTTTATGATATATGCTCTTGGCCCTTTAACTTTCGGCGCATACTTTTTTAGGAACGAACACGCATAATAGACCGATAGGTTCGCGGCCCAACCGGCCGGTCAGTTCGGAGGAGGAATTCACGAAGCATAAAAGAAACTCAAGAAAGAAATAATATCATCGCAGATGCCCTGGATAGAATCTCAAAATAACACCGCTGTCGTATACCTGTGTATAAAAAGTCCTGCAGCAAGAAATTTAAAAATTGTAAAAAATGAATAAATTGCAGCCCGAGTCCTTTGTTCGTTTACTCCTTTTTTCGATAAAACTTAACTTCAATGTCTTTCGCAGAAAAGAAAATTTTTAAGTGAAATGTAATTAGTCTAATTACCAACATTTGAAAAAATGAAGGCGCGTTTGAGCGTCGTTGCTAGCGTTTGATAAAATACAACGCGTCAAGTGAAGAACCGCATGTATTTTATTGTAGAAGTGTATAGAACAATGTTGTAAGTACCCAATGTGTGGAAGTCCAGTTTTACGATAGATTACAGATGCAACACAAAATTATTGTTCGTACGAAAAAAAAACCTGGGATCGAAGAAAAAATCAAAAAAAACCCCTCTCTTTCGTGAAGAAGCGTGCTCAAGAATGTCATCGACACAAAATCGAACTTCACTATCATCATACAGTAATACACGGTTTTTTCCTTTACCTGCACAGAAACTTCGGCCCCGCTGCCATACATACTGTTCCAAATAATACGAGAGTGGCTCAATCACATGTGCAGCCTTCTGCGAATCATATATTCTGAATGAATACACATCATATTCTTAAATTGTTCCTCAATTTAAACGTGCAGCGCCTTTTCGCTCCCCCCTTTTGTGGCCCCCACAATGGCGCCCCCCGTAGCGGTTGTTTCGCGAGCTGGTGCTATTGTCGGCACGGCGACCGTCGGGAGCGCTGGCATTTGGTCCTGCATCTTCTCCTGAGTCATCTCCTCCTGAGCTACCCCATCATCATCATTCGTTGTACTCTGCTTATCTGATTCACCCTTATGATTCTCCGTATCATCGTCACCGCCCTCGGTACCGTCACCCACAGCAGCCCTACTACTACCACCTAAAAACGGTTTCTTTTGCTCGGAGGTGGGCGTAGTCGTAGTCACAGGCGCAGGCGTCGTTGGAACGTGAGCCCCGGGTGTAGTCGTGACGAAATCCTCGGTTCGGAGGCCCGTGCACTGCAGAAACTGCTGGCCGCAATTGTGTTGGCCGCAATCAATGCAGGCCTTGGACTCGCTTCCTTGGCTCACACAAGGCCACATACAGTTGTCACGCGCGCACTCGCCTGTATTGTATATATATTTGATAACATGATCTGTTTTCGAAATTTTTGTACATAATTTGAAATTTTTTGTTGAAGCTTGTTCGTAGTGTATGATAAACTTATATAGATATTTCATGAATCTGTATATGTAGCAGTGAGGTGTTCCGAAAAAAGCTTAATACGATTCAACATCATATCATATGACATATACAGACCGAAGTCGCCGATGCAGTGCGCGCAGGCGTAGGAGTACGCCGGCTGGGTCTTGTCGCTTGGGTTCGAGAATCCGTCCACCGTGCACTGCCAGATCCCTTCGTTTTTCCAGCTATTTCTGTCATCACCCGGGACAACTTCGTCATAGAAACAAAATCATACTATAGAAACCCGCTGCGATTTGTGCAAACATTTATTACACTTGCGCAATATACGAGACTACCATCCGCGATTTAATCATCAGGAGAATTATTATGAATCAAAAAGGAGGAAAGAAATAAGCTAATAACCCATGCAGCCGCCGACGATGTTGTGGGCGTCCTTGCCGAACCGCTCCTTGCCGCCCTTCTTGAACCAGGTGTCGTAATCCGCCTTGTTGTTGGTGCAGAAGGGGGAATAGTGGCCCTGAAACTTTTGTTTGGCCGCATTGGGATCGTCGGCGCTCACCGTGGCCGTTCCGGTACTGGTACTACCACCCGCGCCCGCGCCCAGCACTGCACTGTTCGTGTACTTCGGGTGATAGTTCCCCTTGTAACTCGTGCTGGGGTGGTGAAGCAAACCAGTAACCGTATTCCGGAACACCGGGTTCACCGCGCAAACGCCGCCGATCGCGGTCGTCGCGCCCCCGCAGAGAACGCAGGCCGCACACAAACACCAGCGCCACGGGGCACTCAAAATTTGGTTCAGCTGCGGCGTACGCGGCGCGGCGTCGTGCAGCGCGGGGATGCACGGACACGGCAGGCAGGGCTCCGCGGCGTAAGCCGCCGCCTCCGACGCGGTGGTGGAAGCGTACGTGGACGCTGTCGCCGTGGAATATCTATTATTAATTTTTCACAGGAATGGGTTCCTGATAAAATACATCTCTGATAGACTCACAAGCGTGATTTGAAAGTAAATATAATGTAGAATGCTATATACGTTGTGCGAACAAGGATTTACAATTATAAAATTTTGAACAAAAAAGTTATAAAAAACCCGGTGGCCCCGGTGGCCGCCGAAGTGCCGGTGGCGTAGGTCCACTGGGACACGTCGGTAACACCCGAGGCGCCGTGCTGTCTGTTCTCACTGAGGTTGCTCTGCGTCCAGTACGAGCCGCTGGCACCGTTCGAGGAGCCGTTGCCCCAGGTTTCCGAAACATTCTCGCCGAAACTGCTGCTTAGCGCCGGACTGCCCGCCACTTCGTTTCCCAGATGTTCCGCGGGAATCTCCTCGTGGGAGTACTCTAAATCGTCCTCTTCGTCGCCATTGTCATGATCGTCGTCGTAGACGTAAGAATAAGGGGCACCCGAGACCTCGTCGTCGAAGGATTGCTGGGGCAGCTGCTCGTAGATCGGCGGATACGGGTGACTGGGCTTTCCGAAGGGATTACTGTCGGCGGCAGGTCTCCTGTCGACGCGCTGTTGTGGTTGGAAGAGTTGCGGTATCTGGGCGGGCCCGAACTGCTGGGGTGGCAGCAACCGTTCCTGGGAACTGGACGAGCCCAGAGGGGCCCGAGTGAAGGTATTACTCGTACTACTGCTGCTCGCTTTTTTTGCCATTTTTTCCATTTTTTGCACGCGCATGGCGCTCGCCTGAAAGGGACCCGAAATGGTTGTGCAGTGTGGGGACAGCAATAACAAAGCCACATTGCGCAGGTGGCTGCTGCGGATATTGCCGCGCCCCTCGCAAAAGCGGATATTGCTATCCGCCTTTGCTTTGCATTTTGTTTCCACCATGGTTCTTGCTTTTTTACAGACAATCAATATTTATTAATACTTTGTGTATTAGCTCCGTATAATAGGAGTCAAAAATTCTTTCAAAAAATGTGGACGATAATGCAGATATCGAGTATTTTTGTCTTTTGAATATTAGATTCAAAGGTAACTCTGTACTGCAGACAGTCACGCTACAATTTTTTTTCACTTGAATATCTATAGCCCGAATATGAAACCACTAAGAAGATGCTGCCAATGGAATGGATATGAGATTATCCGAATAGGGGCTTAAATAACGATACGATTTACGATATACGCGGGCTTAAATATTACAAAATAGGGGCAACCGAACTCAGTGCCTCTCTGCATGTTAATATAAGGAGTCAACGCTCTAGGGATTGATCACAACATCGAAAATGAGGTCCCAGAACGTAATAAATGAGGTCCCAGAACGTCCCATAATAATAAGACAACGGAAAGACGCTGCGCTTGGAGTGTAGAAACGAACATGCACTATGAGAACTGGGACTATGAGAACCACTCAGAGTTCAGAACACATGAATCCATAATTGCAAACCAACATATTGATATAGATGCACCACTATACACATAGACGCAGTGCCAATCTGGCGCTGACGAAAGAAACTCTCAGTCGACAGACCGGCCGCGCTCAAATTTTTTTACCATTCAATTTGGGATCGGGGATAGACACGTTTGATAATGCGGAAATTCGCAGTATTTGAAGCCCTCCTGCCTCGCTCGCAGGGAGCCATCACTGGGATAGGTGAGTGTCCTTAATAGCTTTATTTTTTTTCAAGACTTTCTCAGGAGTGTGAGCTTCACTCAATTCATTGATTGCACATCACCTCTGGGATGTCATGCGCCAATGAAGAGTGTGGCCTCACGATTCAACATTGCGCTCAAATTAATTGAACGCATGTCATTCATGAATATTTTATAAATATTTATGATACATTATATAATAGGGAATTTACGGCAATTCATGGCCGTGGTCTTTGAAACCAACCCACCCCGACTGGGGAGGAATCCAGCGTGGTCGATGGCTATCCTAAAGTCCTGGGGTGAAGAACGTCACTCAGAATTCATTGGCATCACGGGCGGGAAACGATGCGCCAATGAAGATAACGCTCCAAATTTTCATTATTTCAATTCTAAACAAATTCAACATGTGTTACAGCTTTTTTCATCCAAGATCGTAGAAGCAACTCAGAATTTTTTGCGGCGCGTCTCGGGCTCATGGCTCAGAAAATGTGAAATGAGAAGATCCTTTTGACCAATTCATAAGCACAATGACACGTCAAAAATGACCTGCAAAAAATGACTCTCCTTCCGATCAGCATGAATAACGTTGTTTCAGGGTCTGGATCGACATAAAATAACGGATAAACTCTTGCCTCAGACACCATGCGAACCTTGATTCTATACGTATTATGATCTATGTGGATCTGTATCGCAATGGATCATACCGCATGAAACGAGACGATGTGAGACCATGCACAGACATGCACAGCTATTTGATAGACATAGCTTTTTCCTTGTAATCATAGAGCACATTAACGCACTGCGGGCTGGGATCAGGCGCAGCGAGGTCTGGAGAGAAGACACACCTCTCCTCTTTGTGTCCAGGCATTCCGCGCACGTCTACGGAGACACCGTGCGGCTGGCCGCCGTATTTACAGCAGACACCTCGCTGCCGGCACTGTGTAACGTCCTTGAAAGCATCACAAGAGGGCAATTGCTCATCGGCTGCAGCAGCAAAATTCACCATCAAGTCAAAATCTGGCTCCGACCGGAGCAACTTCTTAAAACTCTCCTCCGTGTTCACGGCAGTGCCATCGTTCAACGAAAAAAGCGGAAGAGCTCTTTTTTCGAAACGCCGCATGACCTGTTTGCAGAATTCGGGGAAGTATGTATAGCTTTCTATGTCGAGGACATGCACCGTACCGATTGTCCCGTGAGTAACGCGCACTGTCCGTTCTTTTCTACCCAGGGCTGCTTTTTCGCAACGCGCGCCTGCTCTTGGGCGCGTTCCGACTCAAACTGCGCGAGTTGAGTTTTGCAGATCGCCAGCTCGGCTTCCAAATCCGCAATGCGGGTGCGTTCCGACTCAAACTGCTCGAGTTGAGTTTTGCAGACTGCCAGATCGGCTTTGCAGACCGTCAGCTCGGCTTCCAATGCCGCCATGCGTTTCGGGCCCTGCTGCTTCTGCCAGGCCAACATCTTTTCAATGACACCGTTCCGGTCCAGATCGTCATCGAACATTTCTCCTGCGGCATCTTCATTTAGCCGTTCCACATCGTTCGCAAGCTCCATGAAATGCCTCCGAAGAACCGAGTTTCTCATATCCCTCAGTTCATCCTCCGTCAGCTGCTCCAAATTTGGCATAGAAGACTCGAGAAAGCTGCTCTGCGCGTGATCGTCTTGATGTTTTAGAATGGTCTCGCCGGGATTTAGAATTGGAGCTTTCGCAGACCCGAGGATCACGGCTCCTTCCATGGGGCCGGAGAGAAAGATTGCAGCCAAGACTCCGACCGCAGTAACCGTAAGGCCCAAGCTTGTCTTGCGACACATATGCGAGTTCATCTTGATTGGTCGTCTACCTGATGGTGTACTATAACTAAGAGTCTACCTGAGTGGGTCCTATAAAATGTACTTGAGGTTGAGTTGAAAATTATTCGATCTTTTTGATATACTATGTAAATTTGGGGCTCTGTAAATTGTTTTATGAGTATTGTGAAGTGTAGCTCAAGGGTTTCGTAACATCATTGTACTATACCATCACACTTGATATTGATTGGTCGCCTCAACGCAAGTATCCTCATAGATAAATTGGATAAAGAGAGTTGCTGAATCGTACTATGGAGAAAACAAAACGGAATGTCAATTCGCTGTTCAGAAAACGCTCGTGCTGATTGAAATGAAAGAATGCACTGACTGAAAATGAAATGCTGAAATGAAATGATGAATGCAAATGAAATGATGAATGCAAATGAAATGATGAATGCAAATGAAATGATGAATGCAAATGAAATGATGAATGCAAATGAAATGATGGATGCAAATGAAATGAATGATCGAAAATTTCCCAACCCAAACGACATGCAACAATCAATGTCAGAGAACACACCTCTACAAGTGTAGGAGACTGATATTACTGTTAACAGTTACTTTACAGTATCAAATAATACCGCGTAATGAGGGACCTGCGAAATTTAATCATATCCAATATCATTGTTTGTCTACCGTTTTTTTTTCGCTTTTTTCAGAAATGCATGCAGAGGAATCGTTTGCGTCGGTCCCAAACCATGATCTCCGTCAACGTTATCGTCTATATGATTGTTTTCGCTTGCCATATTAAAGCTTGTTCTCTCTATCACTTCTCTGTCCGCCGTTGACCTGCTCTGGTGATCATCATGCGGACAAGCACCAAATCTTCCGACGATGCTTTGAACGCGCGCGCGCGCCAAGCGCACGGCCTCCGGAGTCCCCACCAGCAGCGCCGTGCCAGCGTGTAAGGGCCGCTTGTCCATTTGAATGAAGCCCTTGTTCACGTAGACGTGGGCGCCGGTGGTGATGCGAATATCCCGGAGCGTGGCGCCGCGGCGCCCGATCACGCGCCCCACCGCCGCCGCGGGCAGTTCAATCTCCGCCAGAGCGTGCCGCGCTATGTTCACGACTGAGCCTTCTTCCCCATGGTTGATCAATGATTGAGGAGCGTTGCCAGGTATCACTGAGGAGGCAGTATCAGCCGATTCGTAACTCCTAGTCGCTGAATTGGAATTGGTAGTACTACTCGTTGCTGGCATTCTTACTTCTGCTGTCCCATCGTTGCTTGTTTCTGCACGATTGCCCCCCGTGGGGCCCGCCGCTCGGGGGCCCTTGTGCGACGCGAAAAAGCGCGCCCGCTTGCGACACACTGGGCAGCGCGCGGAAACGGTTAACCACCGGTCGATGCAGGCGCGGCAGAACATGTGGCGGCAGCGAAGCTGCACGGGCACTTCCGCCTCTTCTTCCGCCGCTTTTTCTTCTTCTTCCTCCAAGGAAGTCTGCTGCAAGGAAGTCTGTTGCAAGGCTCCGTGTGACCGATTGAGCTCCTGATCCCAGCGGGCCTCCGACGAACAAGTCTGCTCTTGCGCTTCGGCAGAAAAAATGCCGTCTCCTGCATCAATAGGAATAGTATCGCGCATGGCCCCCGCAGCGGCGGGGAACTCCGCCGCCACCCGGAGCTCCCGGAAACAAATGACGCAAACCTCGAAGGTGTCAGCGCACGTGTCACCGTTTGCAGGCAGTGCCATGTTTTTCCGTTGTACTTGTTAAGGTGCAGAAAGCACAACGTATACGCATTAAGACTTTGCAACCTCAAAAAATATTTATGTGGACTGACTGACGCTGTGCGTTTTTATTTTGCCATTGCCCCAAATACGTCGGTCGAACACTCTAAATTGAAAATAGCCGAATACGCGTCCGAGTAGATTTTTTTTTTTGAAATCATGTTATTATTTCCCAGTATAGGTAAGTTTCGTAAAAACCAAAATATCATACAGCTTCATTCCTCGGGCTCCACCCTGGAACGCTTCTGCTCCCGCTCCTCTGATTCTCCGCCTCCTCTGTTTATCGATGCTGCTTCGCCGCCGTTTGCCGCGCCCTCCGCAACCTCTGAAGCTCCCACATCATCAAGGGAGTCTACGCCCGCTGTAAGGGAAACCTCCGCCCCTCCAACGGCCCCGTCGGTACAAGCACAAATATCGGAACCCACCGTACTGTTCCCCCGGGAGATTGATTGGTGCTGCTCCCCCAATTGGCCGACCTTGCTCCTGCCCCACTTGTTCGCTTCCACCAAAGCACAAACCTCCCCCGTTCTCGCCAGGGGTGCGTCCAGGATTTCGTCTGGCACGTTGCGCAAGTAGCAATACCGCAAGATGAACCCCGGGCCGCAGTCGCGGTATTCGAGAGACTTGCACAGCCGATCGAGCTCCCTCCGAAAATTCCGCGTACCGGGCAGGCCGTGAAACAAGCCTATCAACGGCTTCATCGCTCTGCAAACCTCACCCGCCGTGATCTTGGACTCCAAACGCTTCTTTAGCATCTTTTTGTTCATCACCAACTCTGTGTTTATCTCGCTTTCCGGCGTCCGCGAGGGCAGCGTTTTCTCGAACAGGTCCGCGTATTTCTGCTCAATTACGTGTTGTTGTACAATTGAATTCCCAGAAGATACAGGCTTCTTCTCCGAGAGATTGTTAGCGACTTCTTCATCTTGATCAGTGTCGCCAGCGCCACCGTTATCTACAACCAGTGGTATGTCCGGCAATTTTTCGACTTGCGGCGGAATCAATTTGTCCAAGTAGCAGCAGTACTTCTCCAGCAATTCCCTCCTCGTTGAACACGGGTTTTCTTCGCAACCATAAAAGTAACGATCGGCGTCCGCGAAAATGCACGGCGTGTCCATCGCTGCGCGGCCTAGCATCGCGCCCCGCATGTTGAAGATTCGGTTCGACCACTCTTTGGCAATTTTCAAATCGGTGATGCCGCCGTTCAGATAGAAGTTGCAGTCAGGGAAAGTTTCGCAAATCTGTACTACGCGTTCGTAGTTCAGGGGCGGAATGGAGCGGTTCTGTGCGGGGGTCAAACCCATCAGAATGCACTTGCGCGCGTGGATGTAAAACTTTTTACACACTGGCCTTAACGTGTTGATGAAGTCCAAAACGAACTCTATCGAGTCGTGCACGTCCACGCCAATACGCGTTTTAACCTATTATATAGTTTCTTGATATGAAGCGCGTCCAGGCCAATACGCATTTTCACCTATTTAGTTACTTTAATATTATATGAGTGCTTCAATAATAGGTTGCTATGAATCATGAAGACTACAGGTGTCTGTGTGTAGAAAATAAGTATATCATGCTGCTCAAGCTCATAGAAAAAATTGATCATTCAGAAGTTTGATACTTATATGAGAAAGAAAACCGACGTCTCCACATTCGCGAAGCCGTTCTTATCTAAAATTTCTCGGATCGCGCCCATCACATTTTTTACAACTGTTGGCTTGAGCATCAAACTCGCGCCGAACTCGCCTTTTCCCGAAACGCGGTCCGACGGGCAACCGCAGTTTAGGTTGATTTCCGTGTAGCCTCTTTTCGCCACCGCCAAAGCCGCTTTGGCGCAGGAGGCTGGGTCGTTGCCGCCGAGCTGCATCACGATGGGGTGCTCGTGTTCACAAAATCCGAGGTGCTCTTCCAAATCGGCGCAGTGATTGATAGTGCCGTCGACGACCTTTTTTTTTGTTACGTATTTTTTTTTCAGAATGCATCAATTAATAACAAGGCTGTTACAACAGGAAATCCATTGTGATAAAATCAAAAAAACGGATTTCAAATGGAAGCAAATTAATGTCAGAGTGTAAACCATCTCCGTCCAAAGCACTTGTTTTTTCGAGAGGATTCGCATGAAGGTGCGGAATTCTCGCGTCGTGACGTCCAGCATAGGGGCTATATGTAGTTCTTTCGGCCGCTCCTCTTCTTGTTCATCCTTCTTTTTGAGGCAGTTGTCGTAGTAGTCCGGTGCTAAGTTCTCTTCGCGCCACTTCTTCAAGCGTCGCTCCACTTCGACGGGGTCTTCCGGCGGAGCTTGCTGTAGCTCCTGCACTGCGCGCTTTTTCTCCGCTTTCGAAGCGCGCTTCAGTTTCTTCTTCTTTTCCTTGTTCTGCGCCTCAGCGACCTGTGCGGCTTGTTTCTTTTCGTCTGCCGTAGAACAATTTTCTCCACAAGATGCTGCTTCTGGTACATGATTGTCGGCAGTTGTTGTCGCAACCGCTGCTGATGTCGCAGGGGGAATTTTTCGCTCGGACAGCTCCTGCGCAGTTTTTTCCGTCACCTCTGACCGCTCACAACCTGTGACGGTTGGAACTATTGTCACCGCAATTTCGTTCATTTCGCCACAAGGGCGGTTGTCCACGGACGGTCCGCCCTCTTGAGCGACGTTGTCGTTTTCTCCAGGGGAGGAGCTAGCTGCAGTCATATTTTCTCGCTATGGCTGCAAATGTAATAATACCGGATCACTTCTACACGCTGTTTCTTATTTCCAAATGACTCGCAAACAAATTCAAGTCCGTACAAAATTGAAAGGGGATCCTGCACTGCGGAAGGTTTTTCGTGGCGATGTGGGTACAAGAAAGAACAAGATCGGGGAAAGAAAATCTTCTATGAAATAAGCTTTTGTGTTAACTTCGTTCACTTCTCGGAAAGAAAAATATACTGGATTGAGTCGATTTTTTTTTTTTGGAATTTTTATCGTTCATAGCGACCTTGCGAAAAAAAACGATCGATGGTGCAGACAAGAGAGAAGTTTCACGCACAATGATTGGTGTTTACAAAAATTGAGAGAATCGAGGGCCACGAAATAATTTCGAGCTCCGAACACCCTAAAATGGAGTATACCATGAACTAATATAATGTGCTCCTTTCATTGATCTTTTTTTTTTTATATAGGTATATTGGGGATTTTAGTATGGGTCTCTTTTTTCATGGGTCTATAGCGACTCCCTAATAAATGGACAACATTTTCTTATAATTCTTCATGCTTATAGTAATAACTGAAAAATATTTTTAATATTTGACACGAATTGAATTGTCATTATGATTATATTTTTTGGGCATTATACTTGTGTATCCCCTACACAACGACATGTCGTTACTTTTTAGGAGCTTTTGAGTTCCACCTGCCAGATCTTGGTGGTGCCATCCCTCGAGCTCGTCAGCACTTTTTCCCCGTTTTTGGAAAACACGGCGGACATGACGTTATTGCTGTGGCCCTTGGGGCCTGCGAGGGTTTGCAAGCACTCCCCCGTGGCGGTTTGCCAAATTTTGGCCGTCGTGTCGTTGGACGCGGTAACGATTTTTTTTCCGTCTTTCGAAAACTGGACGGACGTTAAAACATCGGAATGCCCTTGCAAAATGACCATGGGTGCCACTTCTTCTTCTTCTTCTTGCGGGGTAGTATTAGTAGTAGAGGGAAGAACGTCCTCGAGCTTCCAGACTTTCGCGGTGTGGTCGGAATTCCCGCCCGTGAGGAAGAATTTGCCGTCCTCGGAGAAAGCGACCGACTTGACGCTAGATTTGTGGGCCTTCAAAGTGTTTAAGCAAACCCCGGTCGTTGCGTCCCACAATTGAACTATGCCGTTCGTCTGGCACGACAAAATCATGTTGCCGTCCGAGGAAAAAATTGCTTGGTTGAGCACGTCCGTTGTTTCGTTTCGCAGCGTCCGAACACAATTTCCGGTTTCCACGTCCCAAATTTTAATGCTGCCCCTGTCCGAAGCGGTGAGCACCGTCTTTTCATCCGGAGAAAAGACGGCGGAAACAACGTGTCGGTCGGAAGCAACGAACCTCCGCACACACGGGGGGCAACGCAACCGTTCGACATATGCCGTCTGCGTCTTCTTCCGCAGATCCCAAATTTTCGCGGTGGAATCCCACGAGCCAGTAAGGACTTTAGTGCCGTCCTTGGAAAACACGGCAGTGACGACCTATTTTTTTGTATAGACTTTTGAAAATCTCCTATACTGTATCATTTCCTGTAGTACTCAAGATATCTTTTAATCACATACATTAAGAGCGCGCCAATATTGTCAATGAAAGTAAAAATCGGGAAAATCGGGAAACTCAATAAACCCTAAAAAGACTTTTAGATATCGAATTGAAACCCGATCTTGGTGCCCCCGTAGAATTTGCAGGATTTCGCCCGTCTCCGCGTCCCATATTCTGGCGAGCCCCTGCTCGCCCCCATGTCCGCCCGACCCAGCGACCACTTTCGTAATGGTACTGCTTGTGCTGCTGTGGTTATCCGTAGAAATTGGGGTTTCAAACATGGCGGCAGCGTTCAGTGCGGATGCCGGCTTATGTGGATTCTGTATAGAATCTACATTCCACAGCGTTTTCACGCAACGAGCGGAAAACACCTTTTTCAGTTCCGCTTGGAAATCGTGCTGTCGGCACGTTTTGGAGGCGGCGCCGACGCGTCCTTGCGTCTGAGCATCCAAAGACGGGCGTACCAGGAAAGGCAGCACGTCCAGGAAATCCGGCGCGCGATCCTCCTCGCCTTCTGTGCAATAACGAGGCCCGGGGGGAGACACTATTGTCGGTTCGTCGAAGGGTACATATCCCCTTCGTCGATAGCTGCATATACCGCCATTAACGAGCTCTGCAAATGATCGACTTAGACCGTTAGAAAGCGTGAGGGGAGACCAGAATGGCGTGGGCGGCGTCTTGCATGTATAGGACTCCTGAGGGGCCTCTTTCTTTTCACATTCTCCGAGTTGTGCGACACTGCCGGTATTTTCGGAGCCGGCAGTGAGACCGGAGGTGCTACTAACACCATCCGTGGCGAAACTCAGTGCTCTTGCGTTCCCAAGAGTGGCTGTAGAGACTAGGCATAACGCAATCTGGGCCATCATTTTGCTCTTATAATTGTTTGATATCTTCAGTATTGGAGAAGCAAAGTCTTTCGGGTTTCTGTTAATTGCTAGGTGATCTGATGTCAATCAATTTATATTTATTTGATACATCCCACGGTTGAATACGGCTGACTATGCAAACAAATATGTATGCTTTCATACGGGGTCGGAATGTCAAAATCTTAATATAAAAAAAGCAGGGGGGTGCTGCAGAATCATTTATCTAGGGTTTTGTTGAGGGTGTTTTCCACGCACAGATTGTGATCGCATCCAAAAAAAAATGAAAACAAATTAAATACCGGAAAGAAAGCGTATCATATTTCGTGCGCACGCGGCACTATAAATGGAAAATGCTTTGTGGAAGAAAAAAAATAATTTCAAAATGAGGATACTGCGCTTACAGCAAAACATTTCGCGAACAGAAACGACTGCCTCTTAAAACGCAGTGCCAAGGTGTGGTTGCTGTCACTCCTTAAAAATGATTCGTCGTATAATCTCAATACAGAATGGAAAAATTTCTCGAGTTGAGGTGAGCTTCCAAAACCGATATTAGGTGAATGCTGCTATACACCGGTATTGCAAAGAATCTACGCTGGAAAAATATTAATCCTCCCCTTCTATACTTCCTATAATATACAGACGCTACGTGTATCGCCACCAGCCTGATATAATAGAGCATTCTATACGATATTGAATGCGAAAGAGCACTCTAACTGAGCAGCGTCTGCACCATTTTCTCCATGTCCTCGGCGGCCGTTTTCAGGGCTGCGCCGAAGCGCGCGCCCGTGTGAACGAAATTGTCCGCCTTCACCCGCAGCTTCTTTATGGTATTTTTCGCGCCCACCCCCAGCGCGTTGCATTTCGATTTTTCGTTCGCCTGACGTGCGCACAGCACGCAGTGCTCCAAGCACTCCACCAGCATCGCTAATTTTTGACCGAAGACCGTCATGGCGGGGTCGATCTCCGAGATATTAGCAACTACTTCCGCGCTCTTCTCCTCGTTTGTCATCGTGCCAGAAGATTTTTCAGTATCATCAGATTTTCGATCGTCCGTGGCCAGCGTGAGCATTGCTTTCGAGGATTCGGAATTGTTGTTGATCAAAAACGAGCTTAGGTGGCGGAACTCCCGCAACCGATTATCCAGCGCGGGGCCGAACATTTTCAGAAACTCTTGTAGTTGCGCGATGCACCTATAGGTCTCTCCCTTCTTCTGTTTCGTCACCACGTGTTCCAACATCTGCAAGACCTGCTCGCACAAGCACGTCTTCTTGCCGCTGCTCTCAGGACTGGAGGAGGAAACAGGGGTCGGACCCTCATTATTCACCGTAGTAGTGGGGGACACCGGCGCGTTCGTGCTGGCGGCCGAGGGAGTGTTGTCGTCGAAAAAGGCCGCCATCGCGCTGTCTACCTGCTCTTCCTCGCCCTCTTCTTCGCCGTTCCCGTACTGCAGCGCGTGGTTCGTCAGCGTGATCAGGGCGCGCAAATCGACCTCTCGGTCCAAATCGACCTCAGAAATTTCGAAGAATATAGGAACTATTTCGTTATCAAAAAAATTAAATCTGAATCATACAATTTAGCCCGCTGCACTTCGCAAAATATAGACCAAAAAAATAACCAGCTTGCAGATGGCCTTGCAACAGCCTTTCACATCCCGCAGTCGCATGTGGATTGCCAAATTCGTTTCCCAGACCTGCATAGATTCGAATTCAGTGGGGAGAAAGGTTCAAGAACGTTTCATAATAATTTTCACATCCGTTCGACCTGTATTGCGTAATAATAGAGTGCGCCAAAAACCATGACAAAAAATTGCGTCTATTCTATTTATGTAATTGCTGCTCAAAAAGCGCTGGAAAAGCATTGAAGACAAAAAAAATTGCCAGCGCTCCAATATGTGCCTTATACTAATCAAATAGGAACTTAATCAATACCTTAAATTGGTTCTCCCCTGTGAAGCACATGAAGCAGGCCTCCGTGATGGCCACTTTAGCAAGCTTGAATTTCCCCATGTGAACCTGTTCATTGAGAATTGTAATGCTTTTTTCCGTCACAATTTCATGGTTGCACGCAACTGAAACTTGTGTACAATATACGTATATAGAGCATCACATCCATTTACTAGTCTTCTTGTCATAGTATGAAAAAGAAATAGCATGCTACCAGGCAGGCCGCCATGTTCGCGTGAACCTCGTAGCGACGGTCGTTCTGGTCGGTGCCTTCTGCGGTGTGTACGAAGAAATCGAGGTGCTTCTTGAACGCGTTCAGCGCTTTTTCGAAGTTTTCCAAGCGCATGTGCACGCAGCCCAGCGAAAAACAGATTGACGGATTACAGGGGTTTAAAGCGAGGGACTTCTCAAAGCTCGAAGCCGCTTTGTGTAGATTACTCTGAATCTCTTCCTGGGTCGCGTTCCGCGCCGAAAAAGCGCGCTTGAAATAGAGCCACCCCAATAGTTTCTGGGCCTTCCCGAACCGGTGTTTGGAGATTTCCCAGGCCTTCTCGTAGTAGAACTCCGCCTTTTCGGTCAAACCGTCGTTCGGGTTCTCGTCGGCCGCCAAATCGCCCAGCGCGCAGTACATGCGGCACTGGACTGCGATGGCGCATTTCGTCGAATTTAAGCATTTGTCGATTAGTTTCAGAGCTTCCGTTCGCCGATCCGCGGCCATCAAACAATCCACGGCCTCGGGCCACATTTCGAGACTCTCGAAGTGCTTGAAGGCGGTCATCACCATGCCGTACTGCATCATGCGGTGCCCAAACTCCTTCTGCAGCATGTGCCGGGGCGGATAACCTGAGTGGCTCGCCAGGAACGAGCGCGCCTGTGCGATCGGGTTTTCATCCACGAATTGCTCCACCAGCGTCTGCAGTTGCAGACAAGCGCGCTCCTTCGTGTGACTCCGATAGTACTCGTGCTTGCACCGAAACCACAAGGCCGCCGAATACACAGTGTACGCTAAAGAAAGACCCGACTCCGGCAAAATCAAAATGCGGGCACACAGTGCAGCTAACTGTTCGAGCATCAACGGGTCCCGTTTGGTGTGATAGCACCAGAACACGTGGCAATGCGCTAGCAAAACCAACTGCTCCGTAGGGCCGAGCGGGCTGGGCGCGAATTCGTTGTCTTCTTCAGTGCCTTTTGGCGACCCCGAACCGCTGTTGCTGCTGTTGTTGTTGACAGCGGTGGTAGGGGAGTCGACTCCCGACGTTTGTGCTGGACTACTAACAGCTTCCTCTTCCTTGAGGGTTTGCTTTTTCGGGGCCTCTAAAATGTCATTGTCGGGGTTCAACTCGTTCAGCTGAATCGCCTTGATCTGGCAGCCACTTGTTTGTTCAACACCACTCTCTTCTGCACAACCATTGTCGCGGTTCGTTCTTACTACTAGTTGCGCGGTTTTCTTCGTCTGGAACTTCCGCCGAATGCCCTCGATGCCGTCGAAACTGTAGGTGAAATCCGAAATTTTACCAGCAACTTCGATCAATTCGACGACTACCGGCTCCTCAACCGCCTGGTACCAACACAGCACGGTACATAATTCGCAGAACACCTGCGTCACGCCCTTTTTCAGTGCGGCCGTCGGCTTCCGCTCGCATCTCTTCACGCTGTGCGCTTTTTCCGGGCACTGCTTTTCCAACAAGCTTTGGATTCGCGACCGCTTTCCAGAACTATCCTCGATTAGGTGTAGGAATTTCAGCAGAAACTCACTGTAGCTCGCTAACGTGACCCGACGGAGACTGTGCGCGTGCGAGGTGCCGGTTTCGCTCGCATCAAAAAGGGAACGCTGCCACGCGAAGGCGCAGCGCGCGCGCAGGATCAACGGAGCTCCGTTCTCGTGGTGCGCCATAATGCTACTGGCCGAAGATGGGTCCTGATTGGGCGCTTCAGCCCAGCCCAGAAGCTTGCGGGCGATTACCAAAGTTTCTGGGAAGCTCAACCGGTCGTAAGGCTGCTCGCCGTCGATCTCCAGGCCCTCCTCCGCATTGCAGAACTTACTGAAGGTAGTGCGGGTCTCGTCGTCAAACGCTGCTGGTGCAGGACCCGTCACGTTGGCCTTGTTGGTTGTATATTATAGTCGATACGTGTTGTCAATCATACGTATTACGACCAAGATAGAGTAAAGCAAATTTGATTCCTAAAGCACTGTACGCATCAATAGGTACTGATGATACCTGCAGGAAGACCGCGAGCGCCGACGCGGCGGAAAAAGCCCCTGCTTCGGTTGATAGTTCTTCCCCACTCGCATTTTCCAGGGTCTGCGCGTACTCCTTTAACAGCTCGCTATGCTCCCCCGCGGCGTAAAACCGGGCCCAGGGATGGTCCGGTGGCGGCGCCACTTCCGGCCCGAACGCAAAAAAGAGGTCCAACGTTTCCGAAGAAGTGGCCATCTTTATACTCTTGGAGAATATTTTCGGCAGCTTATTTATGATTATCTAGCAGATAATACTGCGAAAGGGGATTTTATCGCTACGAAATGATAGTTAGCTCGATGGTCAATGAGCTCCTGCTTTTTTTTTTGGAAGAGGTACTCATATGAGAATTCGCATCGAGCTCTTTTACGCATTATGAATGAGAATTTGCCGGAAAAGACACATGAAATTTTCCGAAGAGAATGATATTTCTGAAAAATGGAGCAGCTGAAGAATTGTGTTATTGTGGGCACTGGAAATGATTGGAAATGTTATTCGTGGGAACGGTCGAAGAGAATGCAATTCAGAAAAATTGAGATCATCGGTGCTGTGTCACAGGTTATACTATAGAATTAGCCCTGAACACGCACTAATCGGAACAGCTTTCAACATGGAACACGATATTTCGTACGAAACTGGAAAAACTGCATTTAATATCGGAACGAACCAGTATGTATCATACGATGTATAATCGTCTGATTATAATTTACGAAATAATTATAATTTCTTCTCATATTACGTTTCTTAGTAATACGTATGCTATACTACTTTACAGATCGTGGGAAGAGCTCAAAATATTTTCGACATCAAGATCACACTTGATATGGGTCCAAAAAATGACTCTTATTCCCATCACAATTTATTAAATGAAACATGACGCGGGTCTAACATCAAGGATCACACTTGCGCTCTGCAAGGACAAACTTGCGCTAGGTCAAGATGTGGATCACATTGCAGAGAAACATCATAAAATGCATTATCCTTGCTGAAATGACAATCGAGGAGCTGCCGCTAACATTCATTGTATCCTACAACTACCACACTACTTTAGTCTTTATGGTATATGAGCTGCTATTTGCAGCCAGCCTGATATTCATGTTAAATTCCAATTTTTTTTCAACAAGTCAATAATATGATTCTTATCCTTGACCTACTCAATTCAATATCTTCACGGCTTTCTTGATTTACACCACCAACTTGGGAATGACAAAGAGATACTTTTTAATTTTCATAATGATGTGATGTGCCAATTATTGCGTTTACATACATGCGTTGGAACTGTCGGAATGCTGCAGACAATGTCCAACTTGCGCTACCTGCGTCATACGTACTACGAGGGCTCCGAAATTGTCTCCTCCTGCTTCGGGATTATCTGCCACCCAGGCTCGGTGCGAGAGAAGCTCGCTCACGGACGGGCGGCGCGAGCGAACCGGGTGCTTCAACATCACTAACAAGTCCAAAAATTCGGGCGAGCACCTCGCAGCGGGGGGTCCGCCCGCCTGCACATACCTAGGATGGTTTGTTTAATAGTTCAATGCTTTAAATCGGACCATGACTACAATACGCAAAATTATGACTATTTCACGGGAAAATCTAAGCCAAAAAACTGAGTCTACAATCAGACGCTAATTACGTATGATGAATATATTTCGAAAGGAAAAGGGGGAAAATGTGACATGAAAGGAAACAAATACTCTTCATGCTGCTCCGGCAGTTCATAGCAGTGCGGCAACGCTTCCGACCATAGCCACGATCCGAGAGAATGCAGATCAGTGTGCTCGTCCAAATATTTGTTGAGCGTTTTTTTGACGCGTTGGATGGATTGATGATCCCACTTTGCGACAACCTCCTTGCGCCCAGGACTGCGCCCGAACAATGCCTCATCTTCGAAGGTGTACGTCGGCTTGCCCGAACGGTTATCTGGACACCAATCTGTGCGCTGATCCGTCGCGATGAAGGTTCCCTCTGTATCCCATCCGGACTCTCCTAACAAGGGAAACCACGCCGAGTGACACAGGACTTCGCGGGCCGTGGGTCGGGCCCAGGGGTCCAAGTGCTTCATTTGAACGATCAGCTCCATCAACTCGGCGGGCAGAAACTCAGACTTTTCATAGACTTGTTCCAACATGACACCTAAGGAATAGATGTCATAACTCGGATGGGTTCGTAATTTGCCAAGTCTCGCGGGTTGCCACACACCATAGGCCGAGTTGCCACGATTATGCTTCCAAAACTGCTCCCATTCCGGTGGCCCATAATCATCTGTGCACCGAAAACCATTGAAGAAGACAGCAGTCGAGAGCGCATCAAAGTCGCCCAGCTTGTAATCACGTCCATGTTTGAAAATGTTCTGGAACTTTACGTCCTGGTGGGCCAAGCCGAGCTTTTCGTGCATCACAATGAGGGGCCTGAGAACGCTGCGGAACGCCGCAAGCAGTTCGCTGGTAGGTTTTTTTTTTATGTCCAATGTTTCGCTTTGCACTTTTTCCATCAGGAAGCTGGACGCGTACTTACGCGACCACTCCGTAGAATTCGCAACACAGAAGCTACCGTTGTCCATGAGTCCGAGACAACGCACCACGTGCC
>Ga0099797_100624_pt2 | contig 19690 bp, 17 predicted proteins | sample Uncmet_Sort48C_1_FD_89871 | JGI IMG/M metagenome (GOLD analysis project Ga0099797, IMG submission 89871) | Marine eukaryotic communities from CALCOFI LINE 67, Pacific Ocean - C012_Sort48C_1 | ecosystem: Environmental > Aquatic > Marine > Oceanic | place: Pacific Ocean: Monterey Bay | collected...
TAAGATAAACACACAAAGGAAGAGAGAGAAGAAAGGAACGAAAGAAGTGAAAGGCAAGAAAGAAAGGCAGGGGGGGGGGGGGGGGGGCTTGTATTCTGTTTGTTCGTGGAATGCCAGAGGGTTGTTGCATCAGCATTGGCCCATTTTGCACAGAAAACAGAAACTACATGCCATAGTAATATTTTTTGTCGGAAGTCCATGGTGCACCTGCCAAAGTTGATCGTGTGCTTGTTCGATGGAAGCAGAAATACCACATCCACGACAGTCCGTCTTCCGACGGCATTGGCAAGAAAAAATTGTTCTGCAGGTGGTATGCTCCGTCTTGTCTCCATATCTTCCTTTGCAGCTTGGCATTTCGATGTTGAGGAAATGATTTCTGGTCGTGTCATGGAACTCTGAAGCTTGCATGAAATTTGAAGGGCGAGTGCAAGCGAACAAAATCGCTGGAGTCCACAAGCATGGACTGAACACTTTCTGGATGCACAAGCTCAGAGCTCGCCTCATCAAGAGGATCGGTTCGCCCATAAGGACCCATTGAGTTGTGAGTTTCCCTTGGTCGGTGACTTGAGTTGATCGCTGGATTTCCCCCATTCGTTTTGCCTGGCCACTCCGGACCGGACCAAGGTCTTGAATTCATCACAGAGTTGTTCGTATGGTGGAAGCTTTGTCCATTTCAGAAGGTTCGGGTAGAGATTTGCTCGAAAACGACCGAAGTCGAGATGCAGGGCCACAACAAAGTTTTTGTGGCTCGCCACAAATTATATCAATCGATGTCTTGTCTCGACCTCCAGCTCTGGGCTTCTGCATCTCGAGTGTTGTGCTTCCCTTTACAGGGATCTGGTTTCTATGTACTCTGCTGGCCTCTCTGACCACCTCCCTTGCAAACTTACCATTTGCTGGCGACGACCAGTTTCAACGGCAGCTCGCAGGCTCAGGTGTCATTGATGTGCTCACCCCTTGTGCAAGGTCTTGTGTTGCAAAATGCTTGGTGACATTAAGGGGGACTCTGTGGGTGTCGAAGAATCCTCACCATTGCCAAGGACACCTTCAGACCACGAGCTCGATTCAACACCGGTCACTCTCTCCATCATCAGCTCAATTGCTCGGTCTGTCCGGAGTGGGAACCTTGCATTGGCCACACGAACTCGTTCCTAGCGTCTCAGAAAACTTGAAGATGCTGCCTTGCAACATGTACTCCATATAGCAATCAACTCTCTCTCTGTCTGTCTCCCTCTCTTTCCCTCTCTTGTATGCATCACCTTCGGGCCCTTATCAAATGGAGCATTACTCCTTTGCATGCATACATGCAGGCATGGATGCTGCGAGCAGCCCATGCTACCTGTTCCCAGTTTGATGTCCTTTATTTCCCCCTTGTCCGTGCAGCACATGATTGCTTGTCGCTCCTCTCCATTTGCCGTCTCTCGCTCTCACCTCCTGGGTGGGATTCCCCAGCTTTTGTAGAGAACCTGCATAGTGCACTTCGCTTGCGGCTTCTCCCCTGCAATTTACACAAGGATATTGAAGTGTGCATCAGCAAATGGCTGAGAAAGCTCGCATTCCCCTGCAATCACATATCCTTGCCACTATTAGATCTCACTTTGGTTCCGATGTTCATAGGCGGCTCACTGCTGTTTGTCAAGGGTATGATGGCAACGTTGCGTATGCTTTGGCTAACCGCGAGCCTCCGCTTCACCCTCTAGATAGCACATGTGCCAGTGCCGTAGTCAAAGCTACATGTAACTCTTGGTGTACCAGTCACCGTGCTTATGAAATAAATAGATTATAGTTATATATTTGGTTGCTCGGCTGGTCGCCCTTCCAAGCAGCTAGAGTAGTGCAGTTGCACCCTGAGGCATCATCTTGTGCCCCCCTTCTTTGGTCTATCATTTCTGAGGTCACAGGATATCTTGTCGGCCTCTCGGCTATGTCACGTGTGTGGTTCTCCATGGAGTGGCATGACCTTTGCTTGCTCGCTGTAGCCCATCACATTCATCATTACTTCAAGCTTGGATCTCGTGCTCTCGGTACTACTATTTATAAAAACAAAAACTGGTCCTCACAGCATGTTGTCTACATGTGAAATGCGTTGCCCGTGCTGGGAGGCAGCATCTCGAAATGCACTTCACATGTTTGGGGTGCCATGGGCGACCACAATGTATTTGTTTTTGCCTCCTCGCACAGCATGTTCTATAGTATACATTTTAGGGAGCATTTGTGCAACACCACTCCTGCCAAACGGTAATGCTTTGGTTCACCATCACATTTTGTGGCTTAACGGCTGGAGCACAGGGTCGATATGCAAGGTTGTTGTGTTGACCATATGCGGATGCTGTGCACCAGGACGACCAATATGGGGGGGGGGGTGCTTTCAAACGATCGAGGCATACAAATCACACACACAAGAGCAAACAAGACATACCTAGTATTGTGCCCGCATCTTCAAAAATGTGTTATTTGGGGCAGGATCCCAAAATGCATTTGTGGCACAAACAGGCCCTCCATAATAGCGCACCATATCAACAGGATCTCGACCCTCGCAACGACTTTCAAAACAAAAAACAGGATTTCGATCCAAACCCATTCAGCAAAACGCTTCCGGACCTTTTTGCTTGTGTGAGCAATCCTGTGCATGGCCCTGACATGGGAGCTGTGTACCAGGACGACCGATACGCCGGCAAGGCAGGCAACTTTGATCGCCTCGATGAAGATGGCGGCGACGGTGGGGATCTTCATGGCATTTCTTTCTATCTGTGTTTGCTATTGTTGTTGGATCCTATATCTGATATCTAGAGTCAGTATGCTTACTAAACTTATGTTTGATTTGTAAGGTGGTTCACTTATGATCCATGGCTGGCAGGCCCTACCCCGGACAGGCTATTGTTCCAAGGGCCACAAGCTCCCCCCCGGTCAAGGTCTTCTTGTCCCCCCACCGTGGTGTCGGTTGGAAGGTTTTCTTTTCTTTTCCTTCATTTCGATCTTCATCGATTTCGCTACGTAGCTCAATATGGTGGCCTTCAAGGGGAGATACCCTGGGCAGGGACCATACCTATCCGGGGGGGAGGGGGGGCTTGCAACCTTGAGAAAGTTGCGGGACCATACCTTGTCTCGCGGGACCCTGAATCATTTGTATTTATGTATATATGTATATATGATATGTAGAGAGACAGAGAGAGAGAGAGAGAGAGAGAGAGAGAGAGAGAGATACATGCCTTAATCTCCTAAGTGTGCTTAATTAAGGAACTCTGGGGAGGGGGGTCTTAAGGAACTATGGAATGGCCATTGCCTCAATACACACACTTGAATGTGTTCTGTAAATATGGACATTTGTCATATTTGAATACGTGGCCAAGATTTGCATGCGTGTTGTACATTTGTCATTTATTTCGACACTCCTTAGGCACACAGAGCGTTTGTCATTTAATTTACCGCAGCTTTGTAGGCACTCCTTCTTGACAACTCAGTATATGTGGTGTTGGGATGTCAATGAGTTTAGTAAGTAATCCACAATTGCATTAAACGTGTAAGGAAGAAGCGCATTTATAACATCTAAAATTGGAATTACGAGCCCAAGGCTAGAATCACTAACATATACCTTTCAACACAAAAAACGAGGTCGACCCCACAAGATATCATTATGAAATTTCGATGTGCAGTGTAATTTGCATACATGTGATGAAAAGAAGGCCTACTTGAAAGTTCTGCGGCTTGAAAAGTACTTGTTTGGCACATAGATTATAGACCATCCAGAAATGTGCCTTGGCTTGGAAGTCCCAGTGCTTCCGAAACGAGGATTGTGTTTTGTCTTGTAATGTACATACATCTGTCAAATGGTAGGGTGTGTGGTTGTGAGTTCCATGAAAAGCATGTGTTGTGAGCAGTTGTACAGAAATTTTTTCAATTAATGCGGGTATAATTGAGGTATCCCGGTGGTCCAAGACGATGTGTTTGTATTTCAATTGGCGTACGCATTTGAACAAAAGAATATGAGCTTGGGAACCTATTGCAGTTGTGTCATGTTGGCAGTCTGAACCCCCGGTTTGTATCAGCATCGTCAAATTCACAAAGCTTGGGAGCCCCGGTGCGTCCACTCGTATGTTTCTTGCTAAATACCCTTCACAGACAGATTATCACATTCGGTGGCCTGGTACATTGTGCATGACGAACTCGTCTTGATTCATTGTGGGTACCTCTTCTTCTTTGGGAGTGGTCGTCACTCATGACCCTTTGCATGCTAATGGACACAAAAAGTGTGCCTACAATTTGGAGCCTCGGTGCTTCTACAGTATGTTGTGTGTTATAATTTACATACATATGTCAAGTAAAACAATATATTGTTCGGAGTCATGTGTTTTGCTATTTAGTTACACATTAGACATGTTAGCAAGATATGCATCTAAGGTTGGAAGTCCTGGTGCTTCCACAAGGCTGTGTGTTGCATCGGCGTTTACACATGTATGGGGTAAAACGGTATAAGCTTCGGAGTCCTAGTTCTTCCACAAGTATGTCTTGGTTTATTTTCGCATGTATACACATGTGTCAAAAGTGATGGGAGTATGACAATTTGTATAAATATGTAAAACAAAGGGTTCCATGGTTGAGAGTCCTGGTGTTCCCACACACAGAGTTATGTATGTATTGAACCTAACATGCATGATGGGATTTTATGGTGCTTACAAAAGTATGTTGCGTGTTACAATTTGCCGACATATTAACAAAACATGCTCCTATATTTGGAAGCCTTGGTTTGGCCCGCCCGGCCAAACCACAAAACCGCGTTCTCTGTACAACGACTAAGCAATAAATAATGCCGGGCGCGGGCAATTGATGCGGCAGCAGGAGATCGTATGTATTGGAAATGGAAGCGGGTGATGCCTCTGAATGACACACTTCCAACGAATTGCAAATGAAACGAATAGCAACCGGGACAAATTGCAAACAAGTCGCCTGGTGATTCTGCAAGGATATAACGCATTATGCAGAATAAGCTGACATAACTATCCTGACATAACATAAGTTATAACATACAAGATAGCACCACATAGAATCGAAACCAATGATCCATACCCAGCAACCAGCAACCAGCCAACCAGCCACCACCCACCACCCACCACCCAGCACCCAGCCACCGGTGAGGGGGAGTGTGTTTCTTTCTAAAGAAATAGCCAAAAATAGGGGGTTGCCCACGCGCTTGCGTCACTGTTCAAAAAGCACGTGTTTTACCGTTGTTTTTTGATGCGACAAAAACACCGTAAAAATGCATAAAAATGCATAAAAAAAGGTAAAAATTACTATTTGGCTGCAGAGGCGTACCTGTGTGCAAACTCAACCCGCTATTTATCGTGATCGCGCTCTCTGGAGAGAGATTTTGTGACTATTTAGCGTGATCACGCTCATTTTGGTGATTTCCCGATAAGCTGGGTAAGCAGATTTTGTCGCTATTTAGCGTGATCGCGCTCATTTTGGTGATTTCCCGATAAGCTGGGTAAGCAGATTTTCTCGCTATTTAGTGTGATCACGCTCATTTTGGTGATTTCCCGATAAGCTGGGTAGCAGATTTTGTGGTTATTTAGCGTGATCACGCTCATTTTGGTGATTTCCCGATAAGCTTGGGAAGCAGATTTTGACGCTATGCGTGATCACGCTCATTTTGATGATATCCGGCTAAGCTTGGGAAGCAGATTTTGTCGCAATTATGCGTGATCACGCTCATTTTGGTGATTTCCCGATAAGCTTGGGAAGCAGATTTTGTCGCAATTATGCGTGATCACGCTCATTTTGGTGATTTCCCGATAAGCTTGGGAAGCAGATTTTGACGCTATGCGTGATCATGCTCATTTTGGTGATTTCCCGATAAGCTGGGTAAGCAGATTTTGTCGCTATTTAGCGTGATCCCGCTCATTTTGGTGATTTCCCGATAAGCTGGGTAGCAGATTTTGTCGCTATCTAGCGTGATCACGCTCATTTTGGTGATTTCCCGATAAGCTGGGTAAGCAGATGTTGTCGCTATTATGCGTGATCACGCGCATTTTGGTGATTTCCCGATAAGCTTGGGAAGCAGATTTTGACGCTATGCGTGAGCAAGCTCATTTTGGTGATTTCCCGATAAGCTTGTAAAGCAGATTTTGTCGCTATTTAGCGTGATCACGCTCATTTTGCTGATTTCCCGATAAGCTGGGTAAGCAGATTTTGTCGCTATTATGCGTGATCACGCTCATTTTGGTGATTTTCCGATAAGCTTGGGAAGCAGATTTTGTCGCTATGCGTGATCACGCTCATTTTGGTGATTTCCCGATAAGCTGGGTAAGCAGATTTTGTCGCTATTCAGCGTGACCGCCCGCGGGGTTGTCCCGAACGGCCTAGCAATTGCAAAATGCGTGCACAGACCTCTGCTTGTTTAGCTATCTGGCATATGGGTTAATCCAATGATCAGTAACCAGTTTCTGACCAGATCACCAGTAAGATACAACAAAATGGTAGCTCGGTAACAGGCAGCAGGCAACCAGGCAGCGAATTACATGCGACCAGACACACACCACCAACCACATGACATCCAAAAAAAAACTCCCACAGTTTGAGTTCAGAGAGCTCCGGCTCCCATGTGTGAGGCCTGCCCACAAAAACGACAGATCTCATCGGATTCCGCGAAATTGGCGAGCTATTAAATGACAAACCAGTGACCAGACAATCAGTAACTCGGTAGCCAGTAAGTAACCAGGTCACCAGCAACCTGCAACCAGCAGCACAAGATGGAACCATTGATAGTCGATGAATGAACCATTGGTTTCTACTCCCGGGAGGGGGTTTACCGGTATAGAATGTAACATGAACTGAAACATGCAAAGTGATTGTTAACACATAGAAAGTGCATGGGAATTGTGCCGGGAGTGTTGGTAGAAGGTGTGTTGGAAGTGGTTTGGGGAGCGAACCTGTGCTTAGGACCCTTGGAACGCCTCCATAAGTCAAAAAACAAAGGAAGCACGCCGACTTCTAAACGACACCTGTGGCATTCGAACCCGCAAAGGGAGACCCCATCGGCTTAGCTGGCCGACGCCTTAACCGCTCGGCCAAAGTGTCCATGCAATGAGCGCGCTCCTTTTTTGACCTACCAACCCCATTCTGAACATGTGAACAGGCCGGGGAGCTCCTGTCTGGCGATCCGCGCGGCTGGCTTCCCGGCCGTGCCTGCGGTGGCTGTGGCGGCGCTCCTGGTCGGGGCCGCGGCCACTGCCACCAATGCTGCCAAACCTGTTCGCTCCCAAATAGCTCAAGATGACCCCTGCGTCCGCTGATCTATACCGCGTCGAATGCACCGGATCTCTCCTGACATCCGAAGTTAAGTGGCGCAGGGTCCGGTTAGTACTGGGGCGGGGGACCGCCAGGGAAGACTCTAGGGTGCTGTCGGCTTTGGCGCCCGCCGCCTGGCAGCACGCACCGAGAGCATTAAACATGCACTAAGCACAAATCGGAGCCGGAATCCGTATTGAAAGAAAATAGGGAGGAAGAGACTTCCGAGGGGTGGATTGATTGGCTTCGCAGGACAACTCACCTAGCAGAGGAGCAGCTGCGAAGAGTTAGCTTGGACGGCTGGGTTCAAGCACAAAGACGTCGCAAGTGGAGGTTTGCAGGACACGTAGCTCGCAGAGACGACGAGAGGTGGTCCACCACGGTTGCCGGATGGGTCCCCAAACAGGGCTACAGAGCACGGGGCCATCCTAAGAAGAGGTGGACGACGGACATAGATGCATATCTTAACCACGCGTTGGGTGTGCCCTCTGGCTTCTGGCTCGTGGTCGCAGGCGACCGAGAGAAGTGGCAAAGGCTAGAAAATGGGTTTGTGAACTCCAGCTGGTATTAGTGAGTGAAGATGGGACGAGGCGCCTCCAGAACCTGTGCGGCACAGTGGAGTGAGCTCTTTTTAATTGAATTGAGGGCGCATTGCCCCCCTTGGGGCCTGCCCGTACGCCCGTATGGAATAGGGGGACCCTACTTCCGCAGGGATAGGTCAGACATTGCAGTATGAGTATGAGTATGAGTATGAGTATGAGTATGAGTATGAGTATGAGTATGAGTATGAGTATGAGTATGAGTATGAGTATGAGTATGAGTATGAGTATGAGTATGAGTATGAGTATGAGTAAGCACCAATCGGAGCACCAAAAGGCCTCCACCTGACCTTGCTCTGGAGTGGCCCCCAAACCGTGTACAGGACGGGCCTGGTTTCTTAAAGGCATTTTTTTAAGTTTTCGCATGGGTGCCTCTGCAGGTCATTTTTTTGAATTGTGACCCTCCCGGGGAAGGGTCTTTTTTTCTTATCGAGTATTTTCTTATCCAATAATGTTTGGGTATACAACATGTTATGTTACATGTTGTGGTATGTTATTGCGCGACGGGGTACCCATCAACCAATCTGGACGAATGGCAAACAAGCGAATTGCAAGTGAAACAAATTTCAAATTAACGCTCTGTACATATATAGTTACTTCCACTAGTGCGAACTCTTGGGTGGCCGTGGGGCCGCCGGGGGCGGGCCGGGGGCGCCGCGCGCAAAATCCCGACAGCACCCTGAGGTCTTCCCGGGCGGTCCCCCACCCCAGCTCGTTCGAGCCTTAACTCGAAGTTCGTCTATCAAACCTCTGTGGTGAATATGACATGTCCGCTGTAGTATAGTGGTGAGTATTTCCGCCTGTCACGCGGAAGACCCGGGTTGAATTCCCGGGCGGCGGAGGTTTGACCTCTTGCGAGGTTCCGTAAAACGTCTCCGCGTGCCGTTTTACAAGTGTTTGTGCTCAATTCCACTCCCCCAACCGCTTCCGCAACCCCTTTCACCAACACTTCCCGCGCACTTCCCACACATTCCCCAGGCATTTCCCTGCTACTTCCCACCCACTCCCCACTCACTTCCAACACACTTTCCACCCACTTCCCTCTCCCGACACTTGGCCAAGCCGCCTTCCACGCCCACCCCAAATTAAAAATGAGTTTAATCGTTTATGTATTGCAATGCATGTCATGTTCTATGTCTTGTTCACCCACCCGCAGACCATTATAGGATGTAGCGTCATATGCCGGTCGGGCGCCACACCGTTACATGCCGACTACCTTCTTCTGGCTATCTTCCCAGCCGCCTGCCAGCCCCAAATCAAAATCTGACCATTACATTTGATTTCCAATGCTGAAGGATGTAGCGTCATATGCTGGTCGGGCGTCGCACCGTTACATGCCGACTACCTCCTTCTGGCCATCTTCCCACCCGCCAGCCAGCCCTTTCGAGAGAACACATTTTTGAAAAGCCCACCCAAAACGAAAATCCGACCATTATATTTGACTTCCAATGCCCAAAACGTGTCTCTGTGGCGAAGCATGTGTAAATCTTCAGAACACCAAAGTTTTGCTTAATTAAGCCCGCCAACCGAAGTCCCCTGATATGCACGGAACCTCGTGAAGCACCCAATGGGATCAGTCCTGGGATTTAAAACACCGATGCCCACAAACAACACAAATGAACTTGTTAATTGTTGTGTGATGTGTTGTGGGGGGAAGATGTAATTGGTGGGCCTTGCAATAAACTTTGCATCTCACACGATGCAGGAATGAAGGCCATCCAGGAGCAAATAATGGAATCGCACATTCCTTTTGCATGCGTCCCATGAGCCACCAGAATCAGATTCAGATTCGGCTTCAATAAATATAGGAGCAGCTGACTAGGTTTCCTCCTCAGACACAGGCAGCACACACGAGCTTCGTACCAGGCCATGAAGTCCAAGCTGCTCAATGTTCTTCAGCCCATGCCGGTAGCCGCGCGCTGCGGAGACTTGGAAAGCTTCCGAGCCGGCATCTTTGGCGGCCAGAGGCAGGCGAGCAGCAGCCTCATGCAATGCACGTGGTGCGGCATCACCCAGCCGATGATAGGCTTATTCGGAGTTGAGTCGGGCAGCGAGACGCCAGGTGTCTCCCACATTCCCCATCAGGCGAGCGGTGTGCCAGCTAAGGAAGCAGGAGCAGTCTCCAAGCAGGCAGAGGGTGCAAACAGGTTGTCCAGTGGCTACTGTCAGCCCGTTGAGTTAGCAGCCTCCAAGGCTTGGAGAGAGCCAGTGGCTGGAGCACTAAGCGCCACTTTCGGCAAGGGCAAGCAGCTAGGCAAGCAGCGGCAGGAGCCGCCAGAAGCTTGTGAAGCAGGCCCGGAGTGTCCTGAAGAGTCAGAGGCAGTCAAGGGCCAAGCAGAGCTGGAAACACCCTCCTCTCCACCAAATGTTTTCGACCCACAGTGGTGGTCCAACCTCGTCTCCAAGGAGGCAAGAGGTGCAACGAGGTTGTCCAGTGGTTCGGTCAGCCAGTTGAGTTAGCAGCCTTGGAGGCTTGTAGAGAGCCAGTGGATGGAGCATCGGGTGCTAAACTTCGGCAAGGGCAAGCAGCTAGGCGAGCAGCCGCAGGAGCCGCCAGAAGCTTGTGGAGCAGGCACGGAGTTTTCAATGTTAGAAGCAGTCAAGGGCCAAGCCGAGCTGGTAAGACCCTCCTCTCCACCAGGTGTCTTCGACCCGCAGTGGAGGCCAGCAGACGACGAGGTCAGCGAGGCCACAGTTTCCAGCGAGGAGTCCAACCGGAGTGCAGAGGTCCTCCCTCCTGAGTGTCCCGGCCAAGTCAAAGTAGCAGAGGAGGCACCAGCAGTCCCGCCCTTGCCTGAGCTCCCCAGCCTGCAGTTTTTGGGAGTAGCGGAGGCAGGCGTTCTGGCCTCGTGCAGCTGGCTGCACCTTGACCTCGTCCAGCCTCTCTTAGCAGAAGTAGTCCAAAGCGACGGCGGTCAGTTAGGAGTGTGGCAACCTCCCGACAGCAGGCCGTTGTTCCCGCCTGGAAAAGAAGCAGCTTTCACGGGCTTGCTGAAGGTCAAGAAGGGCAAGGTAGAAGAGACGCTGATGCAGGTCAAGAGGGGCAAGGATGCCAGCGTCAGCTACAGTCATCTCAGCCACTCGCAGCTTGCAAGTGAGCTTCTTTGGCACATTTACGGCAAAGAGCAGGCAAGCGGCGCCCCGTCGAGCTCAGATGGACCCATGAGTTAGATGGTGAGTAGAAACAGCTATTTTTTCAGCCACCTAGATGCGAAAGTCCTATAGTCCATAATCCGACATGGCAGTAGGATTCTCGCAGTTGTGTTTTGCGTTCTTCTTGTTAGTTTTGCATCCGCCTCGTGCGAAAGTCCTATAGGCCATTTTCAGCATGGCAGTAGGATTCTCGCTTCCTCCGCGTTTCATTCTATTCCGTCCAGCCGGTGAGAGTCCTATAGCCCAACTTTGATTGGCAGCAGAATTCTCGCAGCCAGAGGTCAGTGCGAGCTTAGATAGGTTAAGTTTGCCTAGTCAGTGCGAGCTTGAGTAGCTTTCAAGTTAGACGCATAGTAGTTTCACTTATGTCCTTTCCAGCACTCTAGCAGCAGTGCAGTGCAGGCTACAGTGCATTGCTTTTCTAGGTCAGTCTCGAGCAGTTGACTTGGCCAGTCTCCCAGTAGCCGAGGGAGCAGGCTCACACTCCAGTGTGCAGCCTAAGGGAATAGAGTCAGCGAAAGTCCTACAGTCCATTCTTGGCAGTACGTAGGAGTCTCGCTGTTAGAGCTTTATCGTGCACCTCCGAGTGCAGTTTGCAGAGTAGGCGTTTTCTTGTCTGTCCTCGGATAGATAATTTGGCGACCTGCTTTGAAGATGGGAAATTGTGAAAAACTAGGTTTCCTCCTCAGGCAGCTCCGGCTCAGATTAAGACATCCTTGGCGTCTTTCACTAGCATAAGATAAGAACCCCAGTATTCACATGCATGGACTCCTGAACCCGTCGTTACTACAGCGTAGGGAGACATCCCGACGCACTTGTGGGGCCGGGGTGGGACCGTACTTGTGGGGCGGGGGTGGCCGTGGGGCTGCGGGGGCGGGCCGGGGGCGCCGCGTGCAAAATCCCGACAGCACCCTAAGGTCTTCCCGGGCGGTCCCCCACCCTAGCTCGTTTGAGCCTTAAATCGAAGTTCGTCCTGCGAATCTCTGTTGTGAAAGTGACATGTCCTCTGTAGTATAGTGGTGAGTATTTCCGTCTGTCACGCGCAAGACCCGGGTTCAATTCCCGGAGGCGGAGGTTTGACCTCTAGCGCGGTTCCTTAAAACGTCTTCGCGTGCCGTTTTACAAGTGTCCGTGCTCAATTCCACTCCCCCAACCGCTTCCGCAACCCCTTTCACCAACACTTCCAGCACACTTCCCACACATTCCCAAGGCATTTCCCTGCCACTTCCCACCCACTCCCCATTCACTTTCCACACACTTTCCACCCACTTCCCATCACTTTCTACCCACTCCCCACTCACTTCCAACACACTTTCCACACAGTTTTCACGCACTCGCCCACCCACTTCAAGTACCACATATGTTTTTCAATGTGTTACGCAACATGTTATGTCATGTGTCCTGTGGTGGCGCATGAGTGGCGGCATCATGCGTTTTCTGCACCAAAACATTGTGTAAGGTGCTCTTTCTGTAAGATCAGCTTTTCGCAAGATCACCTGGTGTGCCATCCTCTTTTCCGCCTTTCTTCCCCCTCTCATCTGCAACCCCCTGCTTCCACCAGTCGGCTTCGGTCGCCTGTCGGCTTCGGACCCCGCGCCCGCCTAAATAAACAATAACATACAAACAGATCAAAATACCATCATGGGGAAATCATAGGAGGAATAATGATTTATAAGATTCAGTGTGTTTTTGAGTTGGTTTAAAAACATAACAGTTTCGAAACTTGCGTGAAACTAACACAATGTTTAAACACATTTAATAGATGTCGAGTTATTACATCTTTTGTATCTTGTTATTATCATTTCGATTTCATGTTGTTTATTCCGGATAGATCCGCTACAGGTTGTGGTGTATCCGGGCGGCACAAGCCTTGGAGATTTCCATGTGACGGTTGTGAACTATAATTTATATACTGTATTCATGCCGTGTCAAATGTGTTGTGTGGTTGTGAGTCCTGGTGCTTCCCAAATTGTGTCTTGTGGTTGTCCCAATATCCCTTCATCATGACACTCTTAAATACAATTGCCCCCTCCGAAAGGCTATTGACGGAGTCGAGAGAGAGAGAGAGAGAGAGAGAGAGAGAGAGAGAGAGAGATAAGGACACTGATAATGTTAACACTTATACCCATAAGACACATACCCAATCAGCGCCTCTAAATTTGTTAAATCGAAAATGTTTCATTGTGTATGAGTATCATTTTTCTATTCACCATTGTGGATTCCACCTTAGCAGGGGACAGGGCTCTCGAAGAGGGCTCCTCCTCTGCAGTGCAGGCGGCCAGAAGCCGCCTCCAATTTCGTGGATGGAACACTAATAGCCATACCTAATGAAGACCATTGTTGCAAATTATTTCATAACCAATTCAGAGGCCTTAGCGTGAATCTTTTCATCACGCTTGTTAGATACACCATGCATCCTCCACCGACCCCAAGGCCCCGCACGTTCTGTCGAGGGTTGGGTCATCATCGTGTCCGGGGTGCGTTGCACTTTTAGGGGAGGACGCAACAAACATGCAGACATGGCAGTGGATGGGAAAATAGTGCCCACCTCGGGTTTATGAAATACATCCGCCCCTCCCCTACTTGATATCTGCTGGTTCAAAGAGGACCCCGGTACTTTGATCTTAAAGGTTGGGATTTCATCAGCTTCAAACAAAACAAACAAAACAAAACAAACAAATAAATAAAACAACAAAATTGCGGTCCAGGAATCTAGGCAAGGCTTGACTTTTTCGGTGATCAATTGGGCAAGTACACCACTCACACAACCATCAAGATCAGTTTATAAACCCCGCAGGTTTACAAAAGACTCAAATCTGCGTGACTCTCAAATACTAAATTCAAAAGACTGGCATGGAAGCCATGGCTCGGGTCCTTCTTTAAATCCGCAGACATAAATTAATTAGGGGTGGGTGGGTGGGGGACGTCTTTATTAAAATCCGCTTATGGCCAACCAATGCTTTCCCTTTCTCTGAACGCCATCGGCTTCAGGTACACCACTCAGCTTCCAGTATTTCGTACACCTGTGATCACCTGAAGGTGTTTATGATCCAGACTTGCCGCGAACAAATTGCGTCCGATCGCCCAATCAACACACACTATGTTTTTGTAATGCGTTTAGTCTACACAGAATGAGTGCGGGTTGACACAGTTGGTGGGGATATACAACCACATATGTTTTATGACCAACTTGAATTGTTCATTATCGCGGTTGCGATGTCAAGGACCATGATCTGAATACTTCGGATTGTGAATACATGTAAATACCACCGTGTGTCATATCATATGTGAATGGTTCGATGGCTATTCAACTAAGCTGAATTCGCATGTATGTTTAAACGACCCCTATGTATGTATGCTACATGTCACATTTGCGTTACATTGTAGGTCCCACCGTTTGCACAATATGATGTAACACATTCCGCATTGTTGGTTAAATTGTTCCTACATTATTGGTCAAACTATGTGCACAATTTCCGGTATGTAATATTATAATTGACACACCCCTCACAGTACACCCAAATTGGATCATATAACAATGCAATTGTGATTTTAGCATTCTAAATACGAATGAAACACATTCTGGGCGTGCGGGCCGGGATTCATTCAGTTGATACTTTGATATTTTGGCTCAAGGTACCAGCAAAACTCAAAACCCATCATTGCATTTCCTAGCGGTGCTAAAGTGGTGAATGATGGAAATGCTAGTGGTAAGGCTTGAGCCAAGGCATATACGGTGGTGATGGTCGGCAGATCTCTGAATGCGTATTGCTGCCCTATACAGATGCTGCTTCGGCGGCTTCTGCACTAGGGCGGCATGGCAGATAGAATTGATGCGCTGCCCCCTTGCAGATGCTGCTTCGGCGGCTTCTGCGAAAAGGGCGGCGGATAAATTTCTTTCAGGTCTGCTGGCCAGCATTGGAACTGCACAGCGGTTCTGATGATGATTGATCACGATTGGTATTGGCGTCGGCTATGTCTCACCGCCAACGGAATGTGAGGAACCTGCTATGATGCTGCTACGGCGGCTTCTGCGTGGGGATTTCATTTTCTGTTGGCAATGCTTGGCCAAACGTACTGGGCGTCAGTTGCATTGATGCTGGTCTGCTGGCGGGCAATGGGACTGCACAGCGGTTCTGATGATGAAGTAACACGACTGGCATTGGCATTGGCTGCGGCTCACCGCCAACGGAATTTGAAGAACTTGCTATGATGCTGCTTCGGCGGCTTCTGCTGTGGGGGGTTCAAATTCTGTTGGCCATTCTTGGTCAAATGTACTGGGCGTCGTTGCGGTGGAGCTGGTCGGCAGATCTCCGAATGCGGATTGCTGCCCTAAGCAGATGCTGCTTCGGCGGCTTCTGCACTGGGGCGACATGGCAGATGGAATTGATCCGATGCCCCTTTGCAGATGCTGCTTCGGCGGCTTCTGCGAAAGGGCGGCGGATGAATTCCTTTCAGGTGTGATGGCCGCCACGGGAGTTGCACAGCGGTTTCTGAGGAATGGACATGACTGGCATTGGCATTGGCTTCAGCTCACGGCCAACGGAATTTGAAGAACCTGCTATGGTGCTGCTTCGGCGGCTTCTGTCGTGGAGGTTTCAAATTCTGGTGACTAGTCTTGGCCAAACATACTGGGCATATTTTTGCCGCCTTCGTAAACGTGTGCTAGAGACGGCGGACATTGGACAGCGCAGAGCACAGGTGGGTGACTACGCTGGAACGACTTCATTGCTTGACGCTGTGTGGTGCGCGGTTGGACGCTGTGTGGTGCGCTGTTTGACGCGGAACAGTGAGCAGAGTGAGAGCCCTTACTTACCAAAATCTGAATGCCCGACAATGGATGCTGCTTCGGCGGCTTCCATGGGAGGGCATACAGAAGTTGGTATGCGCGCATGTGACTTTGTTCTCCTAAAAGCGGGATGCCGCTTCGGCGGCTCCCGATGCTTCTTCGGCGGCTCCGAGAAACGATGCTGCTTCGGCGGCTCCCGATGGGCGGCATCCTGGTTTTAGCTTGCGTGCGTGTGGTAGGAAGCTTGGTGCTCTAGGTGTGTCGGATGGGGGCCTGAAGGATGCTGCTCCGGCGGCTTCCCAAGGCACACCATCCGACTCTTGCGCATTGCATGTATCTTGGCCTGCTGTGTGTGACATTTATCTGTTTCTTATGTTTCATATGGCGCTTCTCTAAGCATGCCGGTTGAAACATAGTGTGCTAGTGAGGGCAGATACTGCATAATTTTGTTTCATATGGCGCGTCTTCCACATGTATGTTTGTTCGGCGGTAGGGTGCGCCCCTACCGGCCTTGTATAAACACAGTTATACTCTCATATTGGTATTCTCACACTTTGAAACATGAATGTTTGTTCGGCGTTTGGGTGCGCCCCTACCGGCCTTGTGAAAACACATTTATACTCACACTTTGGAACATGAATGCTTGTGGGGTGCGCCCCCACGAGCTGGCTGATGGGAGCGCCCCATCGAAGTGTACACATATGTTCAAACATGTGGGACTTGCTGTGGGTGGCGCCCCAGTGTTAAATTTGGCCACCCGTTGTGTCGGCCCGCATGCCTGGTATATTCTTCTGTGCGGGTGAATGATGGAAATGCGGGTAGCATCTCCCCTCGTGACCTGCAAGGCTTGAGCCAAGGCATATACGGTGATGATGGTCGGCAGATCTCTGAATGCGTATTGCTGCCCTATACAGATGCTGCTTCGGCGGCTTCTGCACTAGGGCGGCATGGTACTTAGAATTGATCCGCTGCCCCCTTGCAGATGCTGCTTCGGCGGCTTCTGCGAACAAAGGGCGGCGGCTAATTTCCTTTCAGGTCTGCAGGCCAGCAATGGAACTGCACCGCGGTTCTGATGATGAATGAACACGATTGGTATTGGCATTGGCTACGTCTCACCGCCAACGGAATTTGAGAAACCTGCTATGATGCTGCTTCGGCGGCTTCTGCGTGGGGGGTTCATTTTCTGTTGGCCTTTCTTGGCCAAACGTACTGGGCCAAACTATAAAAAATGCTTTTCCCCAAACGCAACATCGAGTTTGTATGTATATTTGTAGGTCTAAGTGGAGTTCGCATAAATTTGTTTACCAGACTTTTGTGACAAAACCCAAATTTTTACAAGACCAAGCTGTCCAGAAAAATCAATCTTAAAATAGAAGAATCATGCCCCGAGCTTGTGTAGTCCCTTAAAACAATTCAATTGTGAAACAAGTGTGTGAACTTCTCGCAGTCACTCCACTGGTGCCCGGCGGCACGGTGGCGGATTTCTTAAAAAAACATATATATATATATAGTTCATCACAATTTTAACAGTCACCACATATGTATATATATATATATATATATCAAGTTCTGGTCTGCCTTGCTCTGGACCTTGCGGGTGTCCATGCCGCCCTTGTCTTGCAAGAAGCACAGGTGCACGAGGAGGCGCAGGAGGATGACGTCTTCGAGGCCTCGCCTCTCATGCTGCCCAGCAATCCACGGATTGTAAGGGCGGCCCAAGCAAATTGGACCTTACTCGCATATATAAACAAAACGCAAATTGGTTGACGTGAAAAATAAACAAAACGCAAATTGAAACTTACCTTGATCGTTATTAAACAAAACGAAAATCCCATATATATATACATATATTTGGTTAGTTAGTTAGTTAGTTAGTTTGTTTGTTTGTTTGTTTGTTTGTTCGTTCGCCAATCGTGTGCAACTATGCCTCGACCGCCAACTTGCTCAGCTACACAAACACTGCGCTAGCCACCCTTCGTGTCAACAGCTAAACAGCCCCCTGATGGGGTTTAATACAAATGGGGTTTAATACTAATGGGGTTGAATTAAAATGGGGTTGAATTAAAATGGGGACTAAATACTAATGGGGTTGAATTAAAATGGGTTTAAAAATGGGTCCTGGACGCACAAATATTACTCAGATATCAAAGAAGTTCAAGACGAGTGCAGTGGGATCGGTCCCAGGGTCTGGGCTCTGGAGAGCAGGGTCTGGAAAACAGGGTCTGGGATTCGACAAAGATCCGATACACATCTAAGCTTGCTACTAATGGGGTTTAATTAAAATGGGGGTTAAATACTACTCAGATGGGGTTTAATACAAATGGGGTTTAATACTAATTGGGTTGAATAAAAATGTGGTTGAATTAAAATGGGGACTAAATACTGATGGGGTTGAATTAAAATGGGTTTAAAAATGGGTCCTGGACGCACAAATATTACTCAGATATCAAAGAAGTTCAAGACGAGTGCAGTGGGATCGGTCCCAGGGTCTGGGCTCTGGAGAGCAGGGTCTGGAAAACAGGGTCTGGGATTCGACAAAGATCCGATACACATCTAAGCTTGATACTAATGGGGTTTAATACTAATGGGGGTTAAATACTACTCAGATGGGGTTTAATACTAATGGGGTTGAATTAAAATGGGGTTGAATTAAAATGGGGACCAAATACTAATGGAGTTGAATTAAAATGGGTTTAAAAATGAGTCCTGGACGCACAAAAATTATTCAGATATCAAAGAAGTTCAAGTCGAGCGCAGTGGGATCGGTCGCAGGGTCTGGAAAACAGGGTCTGGGATTCGACAAAGATCCGATACACATCTAAGCTTGATACTAATGGGGTTTGATTAAAATGGGGGTTAACCCCCATTTAGATTAAACCCCATTAATGGAGAATATATAAGGAATATGAGGAGGAATATATTCTGGTTTTGTTGACACCACAAGGGGGCGTGGCCGAAGGCTTGTGATGCTTGTAAATTGATCATAAAGCTTGTGATGCATTTGCTGCCTGCCCAGCCATAATGTGAAGGTGGCACTTTTCGGGCGGCACCACAGAGGGGTGCAGGGGAGGAACCAAGGCTGGATGAGCCAGAATACATTGGAATATCATACCTTGTTGTTTTTTCGGGGCGAGTTTAATTTTTTTCAAGGTTTTGTGTCTTTCTTCGTGTTTTCCGGTCCCGGAGCCTTCAAAAGAGGCCGGGGACGTGTTCAAATGGATCTGGGGTGTTTTTTTGCATCGAATTTGCATATGGAAATTGGTAAATCCATTGGACAAACAATAAGATCCGAACATTTTGGTTTTTTACAATTTTGGGAGTTCTTTCGCCAGCCTTTCGGGGAAAATACATTTTCGAAAAAAAAAAAACACCCAAAACGAACAACGAAAAAATTAAAAAAACGGTAATCTTCAGAAGCGGTTAAACAAGGTGGCGTTTTTGCGTTGGAAGAGCAAAAACAGACATCCGCCAGAAAACTTTTTTTTTAACAGTCCCCCTTGATTTTTGGCGCAATTCCTGACGGCACCTTAAGCTCTCGGCGAGTGGTCCCCCACCCCAGTAGCCCAATTTACCAAAATGTCACGATTTGGGTCCAGAATCGACGGTTTGAGCTGAAACAATGTCCAAATCGATCCGTATCAGTCCAAATAGCATTTTAAACCTTTCAAAACATTCAAAACCAATTAAAAACAATCGAACACCGCAAAAACTGATTTTTTTATTGTCCCCTATTTTTATTTTTAAGTGCTTCTAAAGATTAATAGCCTTAGTTATAACGCATTGGCTGAGATAACAGCCAACCGATGCACACACAGGCTAGACGGCGAGTTTCCCACAGGTCGGCAGAACACATCGACTCTGGGGT
>Ga0099797_100747_pt1 | contig 19689 bp, 24 predicted proteins | sample Uncmet_Sort48C_1_FD_89871 | JGI IMG/M metagenome (GOLD analysis project Ga0099797, IMG submission 89871) | Marine eukaryotic communities from CALCOFI LINE 67, Pacific Ocean - C012_Sort48C_1 | ecosystem: Environmental > Aquatic > Marine > Oceanic | place: Pacific Ocean: Monterey Bay | collected...
CGTGGGGGGAAAAGCCGTCTACGTGCTTTGTTGCATTTTGTTGTTGTGCCGCAATTCCGCCACTTACGATTGCCAATGTTAGTGCTGAAGTCGCAGTTGTCGCCGCTGGTGCTGCTGCTGTTGTGCCAATGTCGTGCTGCTGTTGTGGTTGTCTTGTTGCCCCTGGCCAGCCAGGGGTGTTGCATTTGGATGGATATGTTTCGCTGCATTTTTTAAACTTTAGTTTGCATTTCTCCGTGTGAAGTTTGGCTGGTTTTCTGTTGCTCGTTTGGTTTGCGTGTGTTCTGCTGCATGCGGCATTGTTGCATTGTTTGTTTTGCTTCATTGTTTCATGTGCAGTGCGTTGTAGACATGTTGATTGGAGTTGGCATGCATGTGCATTGGCGACGTGCAGTGTTTTGCAAACATTTTGCTAGTTTGTTTTGCTGCATTGTTTCATCGCAGCGTGTTGCAGACGCGTGCGTGTTTTACATACGGTAGGCGGAGGGAGTTTTTCCATTGAGTCGTGCTCCATTCGCGCCGTCATCATTTTTGTGCAAGTATTGGTTTCTTTCTGGGGTGTCATTCGGGATTTGGGCAGTGTTTCTTTGAAAGAACTTTTTTTGTTCAGCAGTTGGTTTGCATGGTTAGTGATTTTGTGTTTCGCGCAGTGATGCATGAGTGGTGTCAATATCGAACGAATTGTTGCCGGCTGCAGCTGGATCAGGTTTTGAGAGGGCAAGAAGTTTGTTCAATGGATTTTCCGAAGGATAGAGCATTCGAGGAGTTCGTGTGCATGGTTGGTCATTTTGTGTTTTGCGTAGTCGTGAGCTAGAGATTTCAACATCGATTGAGTCAGCATTTGAGGAGCGTCCGAGAGTTGAATGCAGACATACGGAGGCACTGCGAAGCTGCTGGACAGTGCACTTGCAGAGAAAACCGATGAGCAATGCAAATGGCTCAGGGCAACCAAGGTTGAAGAGAAATGAACAGTGTTGTGACAGTCCATGTCTTGGAGCAAGTGCATCGAGGCCATGCCTCGATCCTGTCATTGAAATGCAATTGTGAACATGATTTGTGTTGGTCGTTCAGCTCCTGCAAGTGAGATCCACGGCCAATTTCATTTCGGGACATTATCCACAGTTGCACCGGTGCAGCTTGTCAACACGAAGAAGAGTAGCGCTTTTTTGGATACTGGGAAAGGCAGAAGATGACAGTCAGCAGGAGGCAACCTTGAAAAAACCCACGAGGGGTCAAGGAAAATAATTCGAAGACAAAGAGGAAATGCAACCGAAGTGGTAGGGGCAGTACCCGTAGGAGAAGTGCCACCACCAGAACAAAGAAAAGGTTTTAGTTGTAAAGCAGAACTCAAAGACAAGGACCTCCGAGCATGCCCTGGGCCAAGGGCCCGGCGAATTGTAAGTTAGTTCGTTTGTGTTACCCTCGCGAGGTTTTATCGGATGGCCGCAGGCATGGCGGGAGATCGCAGAGGCTGCAGGGATGGGGCGAAGAGGTGCTACCATGCTCAGTAGTGCGAAAAGTTTCGCATATGCATTTGTTGCATGTTGCTGTCGCCGCTATTTGCGCTGTTTGAAGATGGGTGCAGTTGTCATTGCCACGCTGCTATCTCTTTAGTTTCTCTTGCTGGTGTTGCGACTGTTCACTTGAGGTTTTTGTTGCCCCTGGCCAGCCAGGGGTTTGGTGCATGTGTTGGTGCATGTCACGGACGTGATGGTTTGATATGCGCATCGCGTGTTTGTGGGTTGTTCTCTTCGTTCGCTTACGTGCGTTTTTGCATGTTGAACGTTTTTTTTGGCGAATTGCTGTGCCATTCTGGTGTTTACATTTTTTGCGTTATGTGCAGGCAAGAGCGTTGTGATAATTAAAAAAAAATAAGGGCGTGTTTGCAAGTGCAAGACGGAATACGGTTTGCGTTCGTATTGGATTGTTTTGCGTGTTGCTTCTCAGCATTGATCACTGGTCATTGTTCTCGTGTGTGTCGCGTTGCGTTGCTGTTTGCCGTACGCAGCGTTGTTGCATGTGCATGTCAGTGGTGGCATACGTGTCTGTTGCTGTTTGCAATTTGTTTTGGTCGTTCCGATTGGTATGCAGTTGCGAATTGATGTTATGCTCCACGTGTTGCGAAATGCACTTGTGTGTTGCATCGTTGTCTTGTTTGCAGCATGTTTGTTTCGCATGCAGTACTTGCCTTGCATTGCAAGTACCAGTATCGACTTTGCTATTTCTTAGTGTTTTCATGATTTGTTTTTTGTTTTTCTGTTGCGCTTATGCACATGCCAGCGTTTGCGCTGTTGTAATGGTGCGCGCCACACGGGTATCGCGTTTTGTTGAAGTTTGGCTTCATGGTTTTTGCAGTGCTTGCGCAGTGATTGGGCATTGTGCTCAGCGTGTTGTGCGTCACCAGTGTGAACATTGTGGTCCGTGCATTGCCACACTGTTTTGGATGTCTTGTGTTTCATGTTTGAAGTGTTCGTCGCAATTGACAGAGTCGTGACGTTTGCTCTGGCACAGTTGCAGTGGTTGCGTTCCACTTAGCTGTGATTCGGAGTGGCGAGCTGTGATACAGAAAGTTGAGAGCTGCGATTCAGAGAGTAGCGAGCTGCGATGCATGCACGGAGAAGTTCATGCTTCTGACTCCCAGCTCTACAGGCAGAAGTTGCTGCCAGAACAGTCCACGAAACGACCGTTGCCATTGCGCATCAAAAGCCCTTGGCCATTACAGTCCTCACAGACGCATGCGACAACAGCACCAGCAGATGCCAAAAAGCATGTCACAGCATGCGCAAATGTTGAGCCCAGGCATACCTTTCATTTGGCCATGTGCATTGGATCCATTACTGCGACCAACTCGCTGGCGTCCAGAGTGCCATCCCCCACGCCTCGAATCTTTGGCGTTCCTTATGCAATTCAGGTGATTTTTACCACCATTCCTGCATTTCGTTTATTGGCGGAGTATAATCAAATTCATTACAATCTTGATCAAGTGTGATTCATTTTTGTATGACGCGAAGCCAAGTGATAAGATCCATGTTCAAGTGATCGCTTGTATTGGGTTTCGTGGGGAAGTTGGTTTTCCGGCTAGGCAACTTGGCCTAAATGTTGTTCAGTACTTAGGTAAAGTTTTGTTTGCCATTCGCATCTGGTTTTGCCAAGCGTTTGAAGTTCCCAGCAACATTCAACATTTGCATCGTGATCGCCAATTGCTCTGACACGCATCATCTGCGTTCCCCTTACAGTACAGACCCAGGTAATTCGTTTCTCTTTAGTCCAAAGCTCCTCCCGCATCATTTCGTTCCTCATCGGTCCAAGGGCACTCCCATATCACTTCTTACCTTTTTGGCCCAAGCTCCCAAATCCAGATGTGTAAAAATGATTCGTTTCCCTTTAGTCCAAAATCCCATATGGCTTCGTTCCTCTTCAGTCCGAAGTCCATCTCATATCACTTTGTTCCTTTTTAGTCTACGCTCCCAAATCCAGATGTGTTAAAATAATCTGTTCCTCTTTAGTCCAAGGCTCCTCCCGTATCATTTCGTTCCTCTTTAGTCCGAGGTCCCTCCCATATCCCTTCGTTCCTCTTTAGTCCAAGCTCCCGAATCCAGATGTTTTTGAATAATCAGTTCCTCTTTAATCCAAGGTCCTCCCGTATCACTTCGTTCCTTTTCAGTCCAAGGACGAAATGATGTGGAATGGTCTTCGGACCAAAGCCAGGATAACATTGGAAGCGGACATGTGTTATACATTCCCAAAGGCGCGTCTTAGTGCCACAGCTGCGCGGTTGGGTAATGGTGATGTTATATACTTGGTTCATAAGGGGGGAGCGACGCCTCGGCACTTGAAGATTTGTACATGCGTTAAGCTCAATGACAGCCCATGGTGTGTCGATATCTCCATTGTGCTTGCTGTGCATTAATCCTGTTCCTTTGCAAGTGAGCCGGATGGCTCGGCGCATCAACACTGGAGTTGCGGAGCTGGCAGCAATGCCTCTTAGAGGGATGTCACGTCAGCAGGAAGTCAGCGAAATGCATTTGCCTCTGTGTTCCATGGTGTGGCAGATACTGAAACAGTCGGTGAGCAGTGGCACCCACGCTCAGCACCGTCAGCAAGGTCTCTGTGCACGCTGCTACCCCGGAGTGGCAACGGGCCAGCAGCATCAAGTTGCATGGCGCGTCCCCGCAATTGCAGCGCAGGACATGTGCTGAAGGTCTCGATTCATGTCGCGGAACCGCAGCTGCTCTCGAAGCTCCCGCAGCTTCGATCCAGCTTAGACAGCCATGGAGGTGAGAGTGCCTCTCTCAACCGAGCCAATGAAGGAGGGTGGCTTCAGAGCCCAGCTCGGCGCCAAGGTGGAGCAGCTTCGCGTCGCGGCATGAAGGGCGCACTGGCACTCCATTGCCAGGTCTTCGTTAGCTTGGGCGTTCTGCTGCTGATATTGCCCGTCTGGAACGCGATGGCATTGATGACTGATGCCAATTACGTCTTCTGGATTGGGCGGCGTGTCCCCATATGGCTGGCCGAGGCCTGCGTGATCATTTTCGTTCTCTATCTCGTTACGGTTCTGACCTTCTTCAGAAAATCAACTGCTTCGCAGCACAACCATGGGAACATCTTGCTCCTCGCAAATGTTTTTGTGATGCTGCTTGGAATGACACTTATGCTGATTAGTTTACCCCTTCAACGCGACACCATGGATGCGTACAACAGTCTTATGTATCGATGCGAGAGCAGTGACATGACGCACCGGATGTTTGAGTACTCGCAAGTCCTTTACAATATTCGACAATCACCGGAATGCCAAGAGCTGTATTCTGTTGAGGAATGCCCTGGTTATGAAGAGGCGGCTCCATTCACGAACTTCTTGAAGGCGATGGAGTCAGATTTTCAGTGCGCAGGATTCTGCTTCCGAGCGGTGCCTTTTGTTGCTGCTTCTCCAGCTGCCGCGCCAGCACCAGCTCCATCGCCTGCCTCATTTGCGGAGCTGCGCAAGGAGCCACATCGTCTAGCCTCTCGATCGAAGACGGGTCCATATTGCGTGTTGTGCTTCTTTATGCTGCGTGAAGACAGGTCAATTCGCGTTGCTGTCCACGCATGATGAGCAGAGCGAGATGAACTCAGAGCATCAGAGAGCAACCGCCCGTGACTTGGATCCAACAGTGGAAGCGGTGATTCCACCGGTGAAACTGTTCAGCGATGGCAAAGCCGAACAGTCATGCGAAGGCATGGCGGCGCGAGATTTGCGGATGTTTGCGGGCGACATCGGGGCGCAGACCTACTACCAGGGTATCTATCTGATCCTGGTAGCAATTCTGATGGGCTTCGTGAAGTTGATCAGCATCTGCTCGCAGGGCGACTCCATTTGAGGCTTTCACTGGTTTCAGTTCAAGGTTCGCACGTCTTGTGTACTCGCATCCCTGCGCCAGGTGAATGCAGGTGCGCTGGCTGAACGCCGATGAGCATTGGCTGCCAAAAGATGTCGGTGCACTGCTGATGGCCATGCAGGAATGGTTGCGCGTGAAACAAAACAGACTGTTTGCCCCGAATGTAAGCGCAACGTTCAGCATTAGGTGTGGCGCATTGCTCGCTCAGTTCCAAGCCCCGCAGAACACATTCCGGTTTCTTTATGGTGGTCGTAGCCAGGACTGCGGCACCATGGAGCATGTGCGACTCTTGCATCCCAGGTGTCACTGCATGAGACCAGTTTGCCGCATTTTGAATTTGTGCAGAATTTGCTGAGCTGGCCTTGCTTGCGAGGTTCCCCTCTGAATACGATGTTGGGGAGGCTGGCAACGCCATGCATCAAGGCAAGCCAACAGCATCAAAAGATATGCTGGAGCAATGTGAGTTGCTGGGTCAATAGGGGCTCTCTCGGATGGTGGCTTCGCCAGCGCAAATTGATGTTTGCCACTTCCCATCTGGCTCTCTGCTGTTGCTCCGCTGTTCCCGTTGCGGTTCGGCTTCTGGTTCCGTCTCCATTCCTCTGCTCAGTCATGCTCTTCATGCCCCAAGCTTCCGCGCACACCCTTCCCATCATCAGCCAGAGGGAAGGCCAGTTTGAAACTGTTTGAAGCGCTTGGATGACCCAACGATTGCATGCTGCAAAGCTCGCAGCAAAAATTCTCAGAATGTCGCTTGACATTCAATTCAGCAGGGTGCATGAGCAAGTGGGCTCTTCATCATCGCTCATCATATTGATTTCCATGGTTTTAGTTCAGGACCTGATGTGAAACCACTGAGCATTGCAGTGAGCAAGCAACGCGGAAGACGTGGCGCTCAGTTGATTGTCCTGTGTGCTGAGGGATGGAGGCTGTGTGGTTCAAAAAGCCTGGCTGGTGCAGGAGGTAAAGGGCTGAGGTTGAAGTGAGTTGTTACATTCGTAGTGCTCTGGGCGGCTAAAGATAGAGGTTCAGATAAGGAGATGTTTTTGGAGTTGTACTTTTACGACGAACACTGCAGGACCAGAGTCGTGCCTCAGGATCATATCTTCAAGGGTTTTGTAGTGCAAGTTTACTGTCCGTTGTGGTCACAAACCCGTTATGATCAGGCGCTGTGTGCGAACCTGTCACCATGCTAAGATTGGTCACTTTCTGCCTTGGCGGTGGTGTGGCACAGCTAGGCTCAGGAGCCAGAATGAACACGCTTAGTGGAATCAATGCAATTTGGACTGCACGCACACTGGAAGCGTCGGGAACAGAGCTCGGATCCGTTTGAAGTTTTACCCACCCAATCAGTTCGTGTCTTGCCCTAATGTCCCAGCCAAAAGCACGTTTCTTTCTTCGAAACTTTCGCAATCAGGAGTCGCCTCTTATTCCTAGATTTGCAGGATTCGTGCACCGACGTGCAGGGACATGAACCCGGGTAACGGGCCGGGTTGCACATGGGGATTTTCTACGTTTGTGGTTTGGGTCGGTTGGTTTCTTGCCCTGAGTCCCCACGCTGCCCCCGAGACGATCGAAGACACAAGACCAAGCCCGCGCTTCTGGGCAGTTGAGAGATGTGGCAGCGGGACAGAGACCTTTGCGGGGCCATGCCAAGGGCCCGTAAAGTGAAGGTCCGTTGATGATCCGCTTTCGGTCCGGGGAAGCTCCACCAAGGCAAAAGGAGCTCGCAGCGCAACAGTGTGAGAGGCCGAGTGTTTGCGTTCTCGCTGGAAGAAATCAATGCGAAATCAGACGGTCACAGTACGAAACCAGATGGTGACCGTCTTTTGATTCCCGAGGCCAAGGCGGGCACAGTGCGAAACCAGACGGGTCGCGGTGCGAAACCAGTTGGTCACAGTGCTGAGGCGCTCTGCGTTTGCTCACTGTGCGGGATCACGTGAACACGGTAAGGAGTGATTTCCAGAGACAAGAAAGCTTGAGCTCTAGAGATCAAAGTTTTTCTGGTGAACATTAAAAACTGTTTGATCTCTGGAGTTCAAACTTTCTACTGCTTCATGCAACAAATTTGAGCTCTGTAGTTCAAACTCGACTCATCTACATTTTCACCAGGTCATGAGCATGTTGCTGTCATAGACGGTGGTCAAGCTACTACCACACACAGACTTCTTGGTTAGGGTTGAGTCATCGTGGGACAGCAACTTAAAGCCGGTCACCCTCAACTGATCGCGCGCCTCATCAGCCTCTGTACTCGTGTAGATGTGTTCCTCAAGAACTGCACAGGTCTTCACTAGGCCTGGAGAGTACACTCGCACTGCAAACACATCTGACGAAACAGCACTGACAAAATCATTCAAGTGGAGGAGGGGACACACAGGAAGGACAGACAGAGGAGTCTGAGAGGACCGCAGCCAATACGCCGCACGGCCGTCCACGGGACGCCGCCACCCGATGGTGACCCTCCCGCCAGCCGCACAGTGAGCGACAGACCGCGCCGACCCCCCCACCGGACACAGGCACACAGACAGACTGACAAAACCCAGGAGTAGTAGTAAATGTTTCCCCCATATCCATGGAAAAGCTGAAGGGAAGAGAGAACGTGAAGACCCGACACAGAGCTTTGGCGTGCCATACGTTGTCCAGGTTCATACTCAATCAGGCAGGTCGCTTCGGCTTCTTTTGGACACAGAAGGCGTGCTCGTGTCTGGACGCATCAGGCCCAGACAGATGGCAGGTTTATATGGATAATCCGCTCCTCCTTTAGGAAACTCGCCAAGAATGAAATTTGTTGAAGCTGAGCATTGTGGGGGCATTCAGCATTTGAGGCATGTCACAGGTCGCAACCAATAAAGCCCGAAGCATGTCAATCTGCATTAGACGCTGGTGCGATCCTGGAACTTATCAGTGTGCTACGGGACAAGGCAGGAAAACTGAGCAAACTGACCGCAAGAATAATCGAATTGGACCTATGTGAACCTAGTCCATCCATTCATGTGGATTAACCTGGGCTTCCATCCACTCCTTCACTTTCAGGTTGACTGAAGCTGGCACGGATTTCTTGTCAGACGTGGCAGACGCCATCGCACAAAGCAACTTAGTCCAGCGAGTATCTGGACCTGTTGGAGTAGCGGTGCAAAATTTGTCTGGAAATAATTCTGTGAAAATACTGGTTGTCCGCACTCAACGCCAGCCCGACACTGTCTACACTGAGAGGTGCAGCCTATGCCGAGCAGCGAAAGGCAGTGTCCTTGCGTGTGTGACAGGTTTTCATCGCACCATTGACGCACCAATCTCCGACACTGCCCCTACATCAATGCTTGAGTCGTCGCATCTCATTGCGCATCACGTGCGGCCGAATGCATGTACCAACATTGGTAGCCCACATGTGTGAATCCCATTGATCGCTCTCTAATTTACAAATGTTTCCTGATCCAAAGGCAAATGATTTCAAAGCAAGCTTCGACAAGGTAAAGACAGGCTGTACCCGTTTACGCTTCGCAAGGATATCGATAAATGTACCATCAACGACATGTGATACAGATGGGATCTGATTATGATTCCGATATGGATTGCGTTCAGCCGCACCAGAACCAGCAGCTTCAACGGCACCCACGCCAGTAGTGCCGCCAGTAGCAATCGGACGATGATTTGGCACATCCATGCAAAGGCTCCGTCGCAGAAGACAAATCAAGCAACGGCGTTTTTTCACGAACAGGTGAAAGGGCACACTGATGGAGCAGATTCGTTCACCGAACTGCCGGGCGAACTAGACTCAGCTTTGGCCGCCTTGGACCGCCCTTGGAATGCCCTTGCTTACGCTTGATGACATGAAAGAAATCGAATTTGCATGATGTTTCACATACATAAAGTGCAGGCACATCTGCCGACGTCTCTTCTGCAGAGTCTGTTGCAGCGTCAGACGATATTATTGCCACACTCGCAGTCTCGTCAGACACTCCATCTCTGTCTTCATGATAATTTTTCTGAGATTGGCGAGCAGCAGAAATGCAGCCCGTGATCCGCGGTGGTTCCGAGGGCAAACACATCGAGGTGTGGATGACAACTCGACGACGAGCAATTCAAGTATTCAGTTTGAATTCAAACACGCATTTACTGATTGAAGTCTTGTACTAGAGGAAAACTCAATCAATGCAGATTCGCTACTCTATCTGTTCCCCACTTGTAGAGCCTACCACGACCTCTGACCTTCTGATATCCGTCAAGGTGCCTTAGTTCTGATGGTGTGAGCGCAGCTTCCAAGTCAAGCACGATGGTTTTGATTTGTCGTTCTTATGCACTCCATCACTCGCTTCGAGAACCTTTGGTTTGTCATTGCTTTGTAAGTAATTCGCTGTAGGCTTCTTTTTGTAAACTCCATGAGGTACATAGGGGAAGGCCCAATATCCATGCAGAATCGGTGCTGGGTAGTATATAAGCTTCCCGTAGTAGGATCTATGCGCCCTGGTCGGTGGCTTTGGAGATAATTGTATTCTAAAAGGTTTTGAGAAGAAGGCTTGAGTTCAGACGGGTTGGCTTTGAGGTGAAATCTTGAAGCAATCCGGTTGAGCTCTGAGATGAGAAATGTTGAGCTTAAGCTGGCCGAGTTCCCATGATACATCAGCTGGGCTTTGAGGAGGCATCTTGAGTCCGACGGGTTTGGCTTTGGTGAGAAATCCTGAGTTTACACAGCCTGGCCATGAGGCCAGATGCTGATACGTACGCCGCAGAGCAATATGCGACCTGCACGGAGGGTCAAACTGAAAGTTTAAACATCACATGGCAATCCGTCGCACTCTGCTTGGGATCATGGCAAGACACGCAGGTGCCGGTACCGCTGCAAATGTTTACAAGTATAGATATCTTACATGCTGACATCTATTCCTCATCAGGCTCACCAAATCAACATTGGTAATTCGAAATGGTCGTGTTTGACGCCGGCATGTTGCCGTTGCCACAGCTCAGCGTTTGCTTGCGATCTTGAAATGGGCACCGGTGCTCGCCATGTATTCTTGTGAGCTCATCTGTTTTTCTCGCTTTGGTGCTGTAGTTGGGGAGCATTCGTGTCGGTGCTGTAGTCTTCTTGAGCTTGTAGGGGACTTGCCTGTGCCGTTCGATGCAACCAGGCGCGTCTGGCGGCATGCGAGACCTACACTTCAAGTGACTTGGCCATGTGGCAGTGCGGATGACCTTGATCATGTCAACGAGAGGGGAGCGTGTGTCGGGCGTGCGTGACATAAACTCGCAAAGAATTCCAGCGCACGGTTGAAGCGAAGGGGTCTTTTCAAGCCTTCGCTTTAAAGACTCAGCAAAATGAAGATGCGCCGGGACTCTACTACAATCGTGCTGATGCTAGACACATGCGCTCGGTTTTCCTTTAGAGGCCGCCACTGGGTCTGCCATGTCAGGGCTGCAATCGAAGTCACAGAAGCTTTTGTCTAGCAGGAGCTCGAATCAATTCTGAATCACGAGAGATCTGCTCACGGAAGCCTGAACATGGGCAGGGCACACCCTGGTTGAGAGCCACAGTTGAGGTCCGCTGAGTTGTCCAGCTCCTGTGAGTCAGAAAGACGTTCTCTCTGGGGCCAGGACACGGTACAAGTCATCGCATGTCAGATTTTCTAACACTGTCCAGGTCCGTGCTGCCAACTGTCTGCTCGTAATAGTGCCACCAACAGTTTGAGCTTAGCGCGCACTGATGGCAAGCGCCTTGGATGTCTGCCCAATGGCAAGCAGCTCCACCGAGAAGTTTGCTGAGTCACACGAGCCGTTGGCATCTGCTCTGGTGAGAAGTACCAAGTATCGCCCAAGTCGCTGCTTCTTGCAAGCCCGGGTGGTATGCGATGGTGACCAAGTCAACATTCCTGATGTTCCAGGCTTTGAAGCCATGCTTGTCGATGCGACACAAGCCGCCTTCGGTACTTGTGGCTCGGCACGGCTGACATGGCATGTCGTGATGTTTGATGCTAGGTTATGTATGGGCATATTGCGCGTGAATCCAAAGGATTTGCAGCACCTGCGACTTGCCTTGACTCTGGTATCTACGTGCCATGGTCGAAGATGTCGTGTAGATGTGACAAGAGTGGTTTCCTCGCTGGCAGCGTTGGCCAGCTCACGATGTACTGAGGAAGTACCCGACGAGCTCAGAATGAACATAATGTGATGCATCTGACTGCAGTGCTGAAGTGTTCATGTTTCGGTATTTTGTGAGATTGTGTTTCTAAAACGCGTTCCTACTCACAGGTGGGATGGAAATGGCGCGTGCAGTAGATCTGCGGTCCGTGTGGTCGCGGAAATCTGGCTTGAGTGATTTGCGATGGTATGCATGTTCCGTGCGGCTTTCGCAAGTACAGCGTTTTGGGAACTTTGAAGCTTTGAAATGGTGGTCGAGCTGGATGAGTATGCGGGTGGCTCAAGTGTTATCCACACGGAGCAATTGCCACAGTCATTGGATCTGCCGGAGCATGATTTCACTTACTTGGCCGGATCCACCGATCGACCCTGGTCTCATTTCACCGGCAGATGGGAGGCCATCAAGCCCCACCTTGCGCGGATGCTTGCCGCTGAAGGCAGGCACCGCATTGTGGACCTCGGATCTTGCACAGGCTTTTTCTCTCTGCAACTCGCGAACCAGCACCCAAACGTCGATGTAATTGGCATCGAAGGCTCTGTGGGCATTGGGAACGGCAGCGTAGGCATGGATGGCAGCCCACTGCAAATTCTGTTCACGCCTGCTGTGCAGACTCATCTGAAATGGATTCAGAAGCTCAAGCTCAAGAACTGTTATGTCGCGCCAGAGGTCTGGGATTACTACACGATATTGGAGCTTGCCAAGGTCAAGCGGCCTGTCTGCGAGGTCATGATCTTGCTCTCAGTGATCCATCACATCGACAACGTGTCTGTGGATCAGTATACAGCTCAAGGCATGTCCGAAGTGGAGGGCTGCATTGACCTCATCGCAAACTTACTCCGACTTGCACCAAAGCATGTCATCGAGCTTCCCAACAAGCCGTGGCTTCAGGCTGCGTTTGATCGCTATCACACTGCAAGGAGGATTCTAGAGGCCGCCGCTCAGGCGTCTCGTTACGAGTGGAGCTTCACAGGGCCTGTGCACCGGACGGAGTGGTTTGGCCAGCGCGAGGTGTGGATCTTGGAGGAGGCCAACGGCACCATGCCCCAGCCGGACATGAGCCCGCGCGTGTTTCCAGAGGTCTTCAATGGCAGTGAGCCCGAGCTGCAGCCGGCCTGTGCTCCAGAGCCGCCCGGCGCCTTCCCGAGCGCTTTCCCGAGCGCCTTGCCGATAGATGCTAGGGGCGCTCGGGAGCGCGACTGGGCCCTCCTCGACCCCCTGGCGAGCAGCCTGGGCGCCTCCAGGCACGATCTGAGCATGAACCCCGCGCTGACGGCCGCCGTGGATCCCGCGGTCGTGCCCGATGGCGAGGCGCTGGCCCAGGCGCCCACTGCTCTCCTGCTGGCCCATCTGGCCTTGCGGGAGGCCATCATGGAGGCGCAGGAGCTCCTGCGAGAGCGCGATCTGCCGGTTGCCTGAATTCAGTGTTTCAGAACCAGTCGACAGTGCCGGAGCATCTGCACTGGAGACTCTTGTCCACTGCCTGTTTTGTGCCATGTACTGTATCTTGTGTGCAGTTTCGCCTCGAGCCCATTTTGACCAGCGTTTGGCCATGGAGGTGGAAGGCACCACAACTGAGGACGAGTTGCAGGTTAAGGTGCGTTGCTTGCATGCGGGTGATGAGAGATATGCCGGTCAGTGGCTGGCTGCTTTTCAGCGTAGAGATGAAGCCTGGCAGATCTGCACGAAAGCGCTATCGACTGGACCAGAAGGCAAGTCTTGTGACGAAGAGCTTTTGCATGCGTTCTGTGCTCAAACCTTGGCTCGGCTCTCTCGTGGCTTCGCATCTCGGCACGCGCTAGCATCGCAAGGAGCCATCAGGGCTGAATTGGAGTGGCTCCTGAGTCTACATGCTCCAGGCCAGAAATTGGTGTGGAAGCAGCTGGCATTGGCTCTGGTCAGTGCGGATTTGTGGCTCGGCCGCTGGAATGGATCGCTCTTTTTGTCAGCATCTTTGCCAGATGCGCTGAAGCAGGAGTTGCTCGTGCTGCCCACCGAACTTCTCTTCTCCTCCCGTCCACTGCCACTTGACAGTGTACACCTGAGGCAGCAAGCAGCAGCTGGCATCCTTGAAGCATGCGCGTCTGTCTTCCCATTCTTGCTCAACCATGAAAGTAGCAACGAGTTTGACACCTCGAAAGTGCTCGCAGCTTGGCTGCGTGCTGCCAGAAAGTCTTTGCAGTGGATGACAGGAGCCGACGAATCGCTACCATTGCGCTGCCTAGAAGCATGCAAAGACTCCCTCTTGTTTCAGATTCGTGTCGCGTCCGCCGATGCCGAAACCCAGGACATTGGTTTGCAGCTTGCCAAGTGGAAGGGTGCAGACGACGAGTTGTCAGAGCTTCTTGAGCCAGTGCTTGAGATTCTGTTTGCTGACAGCTCTGTGTCGCTTGAAGAGACGCCTTGCGTTTCCCAACTGCCGCTTCTGCAAGGGCTTGCCGCAGATTGTTGGCCACGGGCAGTTTTGGGCGACTTCAAGCTTGATTGGCAGCTTGTGATGAAGAAAGCCATTTCATCCCTGGGTGTGAGCGCTGCGTGCAGTGAGCACGACAGCGGTGGAGAGGCTCATGCCGCCCTCGGAGTTTGGCAAACCTTCGCTGAAACTCTCACTGAGGGTATTCAAGAACCTCCCATGCTGATGCTGGCAAGTGCGCAGCCAGGCGCCACCCCACCCCCAGAGAAGCGCAACCGTGTTGGCTCGCCGTGGTTGCCCACACTCACACAAATCAGCCAATGCGTGCATCTCCCACAGCTCTTTGCAACCTTTGCTGAACAGCTGCTTGAGTCGCTCAGAGCACCGGTTTCCCCTTGTCAAGAGGCTTTTGCGCTGATGTTTGAAATTCGTGAATCTGCCGAGACCGCTATTGAGAGCTGGGTGAATGTCATGACGGATACTCCAGCTTGGCAAGAGGCTTGCTGGATGCCTTTGCATAGATTAAGCCAGTCGCTTGCTGCCAGTGGAGGCGGCGAGTGGCTGTCAGAAGAAGTATGGCGGGAAGCCGAGGTTGCGCTGTGGTTTTCCACAGCAGTGGCAACCAAGTGGAAGGCGGATTCAGCCAAGCCTGCCATCAAAGCTATATTTGAACTGAGCACAGTTCTCGACAATGCACCAGATCCTTGGCGAGCACTGCTTTGGAGCTCGGCTTGTGGGCTTGCATCGAAGTCAGGGTTTGAGCCAGTGACGGAACTCGTTGCATGGATCTTGCAACGATCGCCATTCGAAGCAGACTGCTCGGATTTGATTGAATTTATTGAGTTGCCATATGCTTACGCCGTTGAAGCAGTGTGTCAACAGCTGCCGACTGGTGTAGTTCATGCAGACATTGCTGAAAGGTTGATAGGTTTAGCTTTGCTGGACAGAGCGGCAGAGACCGTGCACAGCGAGACGACGCAAGCACGGTCGCTTCTTCTGCGCGCTTTGGGCCACGCGATGAGGCAAGATCCTTTTCTCCTGTGTGCTGGCTTGTCCGCTCCACCGGCGCTTCCAAAGTTGCGAGCTGCGGCTGAAGCCGAGGCTGCGACGGAAGAAACCGAGTGGCATGCACTGCAGGCACTCTTTTCAACTCTGATTGCTGCACTTCCACAGGATCCAGTCGGTCCGAAACCCGATGGCGCTGTGCACCCTGCTGAGACCTTGTGGCGAGAGCACTGGCAATGCTTCCACACAGCCCTCGTTCAGTTAGCACCAGCGTCATTTTCTGACCAGCCTTTGAAGATTTCATGCGAGGCGCTTGCGGCGGTAGCTTGTCTTATTCCCAACCTCCTGCCAGAAGCAGTGACTTTGCTTGTGCAGAGTGCATGTCGCGACGAGACTCCCACCTCACAGTTGGAGGCCTTGCAAAGCATCATTCGACGGGCACCTTGCCCACCAGCAGATCCTTCTGTCTGCGCTGATATCCTCTGTGTGTCAGTCATCTCGATTGCTGAACCTCTTCTGGTCAATTCACCGTCATTGCTGACCAGTCCAGAGACAATGACTGCGTTTGTTGGCCTGCTCCTTCATGGTGTTACAGCAACACCAGACACTTGGACATGTGGTGGTGCGCTGCGTCACAAATTACTTGCCAAGACAGACTTGACACGGGCAGTGATCATGCTGTTGAGCGAAGCCCTGCCTGATGTCACCATGCCATCTGTGTCATCAGTCATGTTGCAGCTACTCTTCCAACTTCTGAGTGGGCAGGGAGTGGACGTGCCTCCCCATAGTAATGTGCTGGCGGAGACAACTATCGTCATTTGCCCCAGCCTTGTGAAAGCACTGGTAGCCCAAGAGCATTTAGCAGAGCACGAAAGTCTTGTCAGAGTTGGCGAAGTCTTGGTGGCTTTGTATGCATTGTTTCCAACAGAAGCAGAGGAGACCTTGCAGTTTGGCTTTGAAGAGGCGAATGTTCCACAATGGAGCAGGGAGCCATTCTGCAGCCACATAAAGAGCTGCCAAGAATGGCCTCGCAAGCGAGAATGGCTCGACTATTTGCTGGAACTTGTGCAAGAATGGCAAAGCGAACACCGTCAGAAACTCATTTGACCACGCTGTGGGTAGTGTTTTGATCTTTGATGATTTCAGAGATGTTTTGAGCCCTGATCACTGCGAGGGGATGCGAAGACATGCAGTGTTCAAGCATGTGCTGGATGACTTTGGGAAGAACAAACAGATTTCGTGCATATTGTGTGCTATCATCGCAGCTAGGATCTGCTTGTGCGAGTTTGTTGGTGCGCCGTTCAATCCACCGGTTTACTGCCTGCAGTTGTCCCATATTGACGGAAGTCTACCGTGCTTTGTGCGAGTCGCACTACATTGCTCACTTGTAAATGTACAGGGTAGTCGTTATTAGTTGAGGGGAGGATATGTGCAGTTGATATGTGTTGGGTATCGGTGGCACATATGTGCGGATTGCATACATGCGAAATAAATATGGAACAAATGGGTAACTCGGAAATGAGCGAATGGGTAAATCAAAACTGAACGAATAGGTAAGCAAACATTAATGAATAGGTAAGCACAAATGAACAACTTGGTAAATACATAATGAAAACATGCAGACAAGAAATGAACGAATGGGTAAGGACAAATTAATTAATGTGGGTACACATACACATACATATGTGTGTATATATATATGATTCAGGGCCCAGGGCCTCCGGTCCCCCCCCTCCCTTCGTGGTATGGTCCCAGGGCTTGCCCGGTCCCCCCCCCGTTGAGGGCAAATATCTACCCAACTGTTCACTTTCCATGGTCCGTACCAACCAGTGCATTTCGCATTATGTATGCTGGGGTTCTGTGCTCGCGTCGATGGTCTCATACGGGTTGGAGACTATATCGAGGTGTGGAGGGCACTTTGCCAGAAGCTTCCAAATGGTGCAAATACAATGGAATGGACGGCCTGTCCCTCCAGCAGCTCATCGCCAGCAAACAGATAGGCGGCTTGATTGGAACTGTTTACAACTTGGTGCACCTGAATTTTGCAAGCTTGCTGGCACCACTGCCTGCAGCGATTGCGCGTTATTCTCGACATGCTGCGCACTCATGCGCACACACACGACGGACCGTCATGGTCGCCATTACTCCAGGCACCTGGCTTCAACATCGAAATTCGCAAGATGAGCATTCTCCCACACAACTCCTTTTCAACCAATGTGCTTCGGATATCTGATCATTTGCAAATCTGTCATGGCGCAGCTCTCAAACACATGGGAAGCGCCAGAACCGGACTGTCATGCATACATATAGCAACGCCCTTATGACTGAGACCCCCAACTCATGCAATGTGGCGATGTTTTCAAGACATATCGCTGAATAATCTGAAGCTCCGAGAAACTAAAACCACCCCTTCCCACACAACTCTTTTTCAACAAATGTTGGAGCATATGCGGGCAGGCGCTTTTCGGAAATCCTTAAGGAAATCCTTCAAGAATCCTTGAGGACATCCTAGTCAAGTACGTGAATCTTTGAGGGAATGTGTGGAAATCCATACGGAAAACATTAAGGAAATTATTAAGGAAATCCTGAAGAACATTTGCAGGAGTCCATAAGAAAATCCTTAAGGACATCCTCAAAGAATCTTTAAGGAAATCTTTAAGGACATGCTTAAGCGAATCCTTAAGGAAATCTGTCGGAATCCATAAGGAAATCATTAAGGAAATCCTGAAGAGCGTTTCTAGGAATCCATAAGGAAATCCTTAAGGAATTCCTTAAAGAGTCCTTAAGCAAATTATTGAGGAGTTCGCGATATTGATTCTTTTCAATAGTTTGGAGCATTCGAATCGTTGGCAAAGGATTTGCAACGCAATTTCTTGCAGAAGGAATCACAATGCATTCTTCTGCAGAAGGGATCGCAATGCAATCTTTTGCGAAAGGAATCAAAATGAAATCTTCTGTGGGATAATTTGCAACGCGACCTTTTGCAGAAGGAATCGCAATTCATTATTCTGCAGAAGGAATCGCAATGCGGACGTAAAAAAAAAACTATACCAATGCAGTATTTTTGCGAAATAATTTGCAATGCAATCTTCCGCCGAAGGAATCAGAATGTATTTGTCTGCAGAAGGGATTGCAATGCATTCTCCTGCAGAAGGAATCACGATCTTATTTCCAGTAAAGCCATTTACCGTACAGTGCAACAATATGCAAAGGGAATCCCAATTCATTCTTCTGTAGAAGGTGTCGCAATGCAATTTGTTGCAGAAGGAATCGCAATTTAATATTGTTTGCAGCAGGATTCGCAATGCAATCTTTTGCGGAAGGAATCGCAATGTATGTTTCTGCAAAAGGGATCGCGAAACATTCTTTTGCAAAATAATTCGCAATGTATGCTGCTGCCAGCGAATTCGCAATGCAATTTTCCGTGCAAGGAATCACAATGCATTCTTCTGCAGAAGGGATCGCAATGCAATCCTTTGCAAAAAAGACTCACAATGTAACCTTCTGTGAAGGAATTTCCAATGCAAGCTTTTGCGGAAAGAATCACAATGTAACCTTGTGCAAAGGAATTTGCAATGCAAGCTTTCGTGGAAAGAATCACAATGTAATAATCGTTCGCAAAAGAATTTGCAATGCAATGTTTTGTAAAAGAAATCATAATGCATTCTTCTGCGGAAGGGATCGCAATGCAATTTTCCGCAAAAGGATTCACAATGCAATCTCCCGTGACGGAATTTATAACGAAACAGCTCTCCCCCTTTTGCCAAGGCTTTTCGCCGGATGGAAGAAAGACTGCTCGAAATCTTGACTTGAGGTATTTTCCATCCACCCTGTCCTCCCCACCACTCCTTGGAGATGACGAAATTTCGCTAAAGCGTAAGATTTCGTTTTGGGAATTGTCCCACAATGCAACACACAACCACACACCAAGACTGCAGTTGTAGGCAATACTGCTCGTCATCGCATTGGGCCCCAGATTGTGAAATTGTAAATGTCCGCCACAGGCTTCCAAAAATCTTCTAAGTCCAGAAAATACACAAGTGAAGAAAACAATAGCAAAACTGATCGCTTAGGGATCTCAGTGCATTCTTCCGTGAAGAAATGTATAATGAAACACACCGCCTCTGGCAATGATTTTCGCTAAGTGGAGGCAAGATTGGTCGAAGTCTGTGATTTGAGCTGTTTTCCATCCACCCTGTCCTCCCTGCCACCCCGTGGAGATGTCGAAATTTCGTGAAGTCTAGGAATTTGTTTCGGGAATTGTTTCTTAATGAAACACCACCCCCCTCTGGCAAGGATTTTCGCCAGGTGGGAGCAAGACTGCTCGAAAGTGCATGGGCCCCAGATTGTGAAATTCAAAATGTTTGCCGGGGGCTTCCAACAATCCTTTAAGTCCAGAAGTCCGCAAGTGAAGGAAACCTCAGTAAAATCAAAAAACAAAGCAGCCAGACCGACCTCGCAGCAGTGGTGAAGAAACCTCAGTCAAATAAAAACAAACAAACACAAAGATAATCGCAGACCTGCGGCCTGACATGACTCCAGGTCTGTAATTATCTTTCCCTTTTGGATTTGATTGAGGTTTCCTCACCACAGTTGCGAAGTTGGTCTGGCTGCTTTGTTTTTTTTGTTTTATTTAGGTTTCCTTCATTTGTGGACTTCTGGACTTAGAGAATTTTTTGGAAGCCCGTGGCAGACATTTCGGATTTCACAATCTGGTGCCCAATGCGATCTCGAGCAGTCTTACTTCCACCTGGTGAAAATCCTTGCCAGAG
>Ga0099797_100748_pt1 | contig 19669 bp, 15 predicted proteins | sample Uncmet_Sort48C_1_FD_89871 | JGI IMG/M metagenome (GOLD analysis project Ga0099797, IMG submission 89871) | Marine eukaryotic communities from CALCOFI LINE 67, Pacific Ocean - C012_Sort48C_1 | ecosystem: Environmental > Aquatic > Marine > Oceanic | place: Pacific Ocean: Monterey Bay | collected...
TTGGTGAGAAGGAGTTAACACGGTTAAAAAATGAAGTTTTAGGAAAAAATATAATTATTGATGAATTGAAGCAAAAGTTGAAAAAAGAAATGATGGTTACTTCAGAAAAAAATTCTAATAATAATAAGAAAAAGGACTGCCAATTGGTAAAAGATTTGCAACATGAAAATAGCCAATTGAAAAATAAAATGGGTTTATTGAATACATTATTAGAAAAAGAACAAATACGAAGAAAAAAAGCTGAGAATACCAAACCAGAGGATATCATATCAAAACATCAAACGTTAAAAGCAATGCAATTTGTACAAAAACAAAGCTCGCAGAATATTAAAACATTTAAAGCGAGTTTAAATTCAACATTGAACCATGCCTTGATTCAAGTTAATGATATTGTCAATAATGATAATAATAAGAATAGGAACGAAAATAGTTTCGTTGATTGTAGCAATACATCAAATAATAATAATGAAATATTACAGAAAAAAATACGAAGCTTTTTCGTTCCATTAAGAGAGCACTTATTATAGTGTGATATGAAATGTTGTGTGTGTAAAAACATAAAAAAGTAAAAAAGAGTGTGTGGTGGTGTGTGTATAACATTAATTTAATATATATTGAATTATATTTAATATGATGGATGGATTATTTTAAAAATGGGGATTCTTTTTTTATTTAAAAAAAAAAGTCTTTTTGTACACAGGGAGTCAAAAATCTAAAACTCTCTCCATCATTATCTTTTTCTCTCTCACACATTTCATGAAAAATGAAAGAGCTTTATGTATATCATACCAATATAGCATATATATATTAATATATATATAATATCATAGTTACTTCATTATTAAGTACTATATTGATCAAAAACATGCACAAAAGAATCAGAATGATTGTATTGTTGCATAGTATTCTTATTATTATGATTCATATTATTGTTGCTATTGACGTTATTCGGGTTGAATAATCTTAAAGACAATATATTACGTACATCTTTTGTCGATGATTGTATTGATGCAAGTATTGGCAATAATGATAATAATTCAGTATCGTCAGGATCACCTTCCCATGTTGAACAAGGCAATGCATTTTCTGGATTCATACTATATGCTACAGGCGAATTATCAATTAAAATAATTTTCGATAGATCTGCACGTATAGTTTTTAAATCTTTTACATAATATTGACCATCTACACGTGTACAAGAATCACGAAAAAACATTCTTGATATTGTGGCTCCAATATCTGTATGATATAAATATTGATATATCAGTAATAATATAATAATAATTATAATATTGTTAGAAAAGTTATATATATATATATATATAGAATATATAGAATGTGTATAGTCCTATATGTGTGTGTGTATATATGTATATCTACATACCAATTCTTTGTACAAGAGGTTCAGCATATCTACGTTCACTTGCAGTAAAAATAACAACTTCAAACCATTTTGATATTTCTCTTAAAAATGTATGTAAATATGGTCTCATATAAACATAAAAAATACAATATCTACCTTGTACTGGTACCTCCAAAACGAGGTCTGGAAAAACTTTTCTACCATTGCTAAATACTTGATGCCTTGCTGATGTGGTTGTATGTATTAATGTCTCATCTAAATCAAGCGCTAATGTAATACGCTTCCGACTCCTAGTCTGCACAGGATATTTCGGTGCAAATACAATAGATGATACAAATTTTTGCACTGTATTAACTATCCCACCATCATTATTATTCTTATTTCTATAGCTTTTCTTATTATTATATTCATATTTTCGACCACCACATTGTTTCGGCATATATTTTTCACATATCTTTTTTGCCTTTCGTATGCATTGCCCCATGTTTCTTTATACTTTTTTTTGGCTTACAAGGGATATACAAATAGGAAATGGAATATATCAACAAATATATATACAAAAATGATTGCAATAATCTTATATATTACCAAATATTATTACACTTGTATTTGTACATACAGCTGGACAGAATAATTATAAATAAAAAAAGAAGAAGAAGAAGATATAAAAAGTGCACAAAATCTTTGTAATAGCAGGAACATACAATTGTAAAGCTTCATCTTGACGCTATTTTTTCAAGTTGATGACATCATGTGTTTTGTGCTGGTGATGGGACGATGCTCTAATACTTGTATGATATATATTACGTCGTATTACCTGGTACCAGGTACGCACGTACGTACCAGGTAGACACTATTAATATACGTAGAGATGTCAAGATGTCAAGCCTGGCAAGGTTGCTCAAGAGAATACAATAATACAATTGCCAACTTGCAATTCCGTAGCATCAAAAAGATATGTATAGTTACTAATTAATATATCGATTCATAACTGTAACTCTGTAACTACCTTTTTTGTTGTAGTAATATGTACCTGTATTATATAATAATATGTATGTACAACGTATGAATAAAATATTATCATCTTGTACCGACAAATTATTATATCATGAAATACATTATATTCATAACAATAATATTGATACAAATAGTACTATCAATATCTTCTTTTTGTGAGGAGGCAAATTGGAAAATTCAACATGAAGATCTATTCAATACTGGTAGTCTTAATTTAACCAAATGGACCGTATCTTTAGGAAATCAATATACACAAAGTCAATTTCGTGAAGCGTTTGGGACGAGCGAAAATGTATATATCGACAATGATAATTTAGTATTGCGATCAAAACGTGAGCAAATGAATGGTTTTAATTTTACAAGTGGTGCAATAACAAGTAAAAATAAAATATTGGTTACTTCGCCTTCACGTGTTTGTATTAATGCAAAGTTACCGGGCGTTCCAGGCAATTCGGTTGGTATGTGGCCAGCACATTGGATGATGCCTAATGATTCTAGTTGTTGGCCTGATCATGGTGAAATCGATATTATGGAAATGATTAATGGTGATGGGTCATCACATGCTACATATCATTGGAATAAACAATTTCCAAAAAAAAATTGTTCAGGTAATGACTATAATACTCAATTATCATCATCAAAACAGGTTCAGAATTGGAATACTTTTCATGAATATGCAGTAGAACGTGGTGAAACATTTATTGCATTTTATATTGATAACGAATTGTTAATAAATATTACATCAAAACGAACTATTAAACATTTATCAAAAAAAGCAGAAATATTTCCAAATGTAGATTATTATATAATATTAAATACTGCTATTGGAAAGCCATGGGCAAAGCAACCTGTCAATTCAACCATTTTTCCAGTGTATCATATTATTGATTATGTTAAAGTTGCTGTTCCAAAAAAATAAATAAAAAAAATTTGGACGTGCGCCCCCGCTGGTCAAAACCGTGCATATTTAGTGCTGTGTGGCTTCTATTTCGAGTATCAAGGGTGTTTTTAAGGTTTTATAATGCTATTTCTACAATTTAAATTTAAATTGCCAGCAGATTGGAGGAGGATTTTTTGCATGCATTTAATCCACCAAGTCCATTTTAATTTCTTCTTCCATCAAAATAATATATATAAATATTATTTTTTTTATTTAGGCACTTCTTTGTTGTACATATTAATAATTCCAATAATATTTTATTAATAAAGCAACCCTTCTTGGCACGTGTGGGGTGTTGGTGTTACTAGTACGGAAACAAGGCACACAAAAAGAAGGGCAAGGACAGAAAGCAAAGAAAGAAACATGCTTGACCTGCTGTCAAATATAACACCAGATGACGTCAAGTTGGGCCTTGGCAGCATTGCAATTATAGGAGTGGGCATGCATCTTTTGCCAAGAACACGAACAATGCAAATCCGAAGATTAGAAAGGGCTTTAACAAACCGATGTAAAGCTATCCATGAAGTGGAAAATCAAAATGCTCATATCAATTCCCACTTTAAGGCGATGGCTACAACCCTACCAAATAGCCTGTTTCAAGTGTTGAATGGCGACAGCATTCCAATCATTTGGGAAATGCCTGAAGGTGCCGGATCTTCAACTTTAATGAAATGGATGGTAAACGATATGCATGGAATATATATAAACGTTCACGACGCACCTATTTTTTCTGGGACCGATTTGATGTTTCATATTTTTAAACAAAGTGGCTTAAAGTTCACGTCTGACATATTAACCGAGTTTCGAATCGCAGAGCGTTTTTTCCGACGTGATTTAAAGTTTGGCACCGAGTGCTTCCATGCAGCATTGACAAAAATATCTAAACGTAGACTTTTCTTTCGCAAACTAGAGCACAGGCCCTTAATAATCATTGATAACTTTGATAAATTGGAAATAACATTGTTTAATGATTCAGAAAACAGTGATATATTTTGGAGGTTTGTGCACGATTTGTCCAGTACAAAATTAGCCCATGTCGTATTTGTTGCAAACAGTGGGTGGCACTCAAAAGTGTTGCATGATGTTGTATTTGATCCTGTTAAGGACGAAGATATATACCACTCGCGCTCCGCTTCCATTTTGAAAACTCAAGATTTCAACCATATATCTATAAAACCGCCGGTAACAGAGTATGTACAGGAATTTGTGTGTGAAAGTGAGATACCTAGCATGGCTCACGAGAAGACTGTAAATATGTTTGGTGCAGATATTAATGCTTTACAAAAAATAGAATCAGCTTTTAGTGCAACGAAGGGCATTTTACACAATGCCAGGCATGATTTTGGTGGTGGTATCAATGGTACATCAACATCAAATAATGTTGCTTTGATGGAAGAACTTCAACCATCAAGTATCGATAGTAGTAGTAGTAGTAGTGGTAGTAGTAGGGATACTGTGATGGAGGCTTCAGAAGAGCACCTAGCAAAGATCTTGAACGTTTGCGTTGATAGTTACCAACAGCTTAGTTGGGACAAGTTTGACAAATTTTTCAAAGCAAGCCTTCAGGAAGTTGATGCTTGTCCATCATCAGAAAAAAAGTTAAAATTGACTAAAAAGCTTGTTAGGTTTTGGGATTTGCTTGAGTTGCTTGTGGAACAGGGCGGAGCAGTGTCGAAAAAAGAGTTGGAAAATACAATCTTTGTTGGGCATCCTGTGGATTTACATTTTTTCGCTTCCCAAAAGCTGATATTCGTTGGCATCAACTATGAAAACAATAACACTTTCGACCCCACCGTTTCTTTCATGAAGAGGATAGATTCATTTGCTGTAAAACAATTTATGAATGAGCCTCGGTACGCTTTAGTCCTTGAACGTTTGCGTTATAATAATATAGAGAGTGTGTGACTTAAAATTTATTACGAAGTTCATACAAATATATCTACCACATGTAGAGATATACAAACTGCGATTATTAAAACTTGCGCTTATAATAAAATCGTTTTGCTTTAAAATGTGCATTTGGTGAGTCGTACAATGACTTGTACCCCGGTACAATTTATTCTCCGCCTTCCTAATGATGTTCGTTTTTCATCAACTGCTACGAGTAGTTGATATACCATCTATTTACCTTCATTGGTTTTCTCTATTAATGGGAATATCAACACATTAGTGTGAGATAGATTATTTCAGTTATTTAATAATAATTTACGCATAATTTATTGTTTTAATTTACTCATGATAATTCCTACTTTTCAAAAGAATACAATAACTGAAATAATCTATCTCACACTAATGTGTTGATATTCCCATTAATAGAGAAAACCAATGAAGGTAAATAGATAGTATATTCGTATTATATGTACGCTTTGTATATTTAAATATTAATTGAAAATAAAATAAAATATATTTTTTTTTAAAAATATTAATACAAACTTCGTATTATATGTGCCTGGTGTGATGTACTCTTCTTTTTTTAAAAAAACTTTATTACTCTCTATAATACGAATAATATTTTTTCATTCACAATCGACTACTCGCTCTTACAAGAGGAAGATCTTGACAATTGCGCCGCCATCTCTTACTATTTTGTCTTTCGATCTTTATTATTTCCCAGCTGTTGCACCAGATATATTCACTAAATTTTAATTCCTCAGTCACAAAATGTTTCATCCTTTTCCGAGGTCTCCATCCAATACGCTCCATATATGATTCTCCATCGTCACACAAATCATCACATCCCCAGCCAAGTCTGCCAAAATTTCCACTATCATCTTTTTCTACTTCACATATACACTTTTGACATTTCATATCACGGATATGTTGTAAAACATGTAGACAAAAAAGTAGTTTTGAGCATTAATTGCCGTTTTTACCAACATTTCTTCGTTAATTGCGTAAAAAAATATAATAGAACAAACGCATAATGACATCATTGCTGCTGCAAAGACCTCAACTTTAACAACAGTTGACATATCAAAGCTGATCTGAGATTTTTTAGATCCTTCATTTGTTGATTGTTGCAAACAAACTTGCTTGAAAAAGATACCATTAACAATTGTATAAATAATGAAAAATGTCATTAACCACATAAAATCAGTAAAAACGAAAGTTTTGTCATCAACAATTACTTTATTCTGGAAGGACTTCAATTTTGCAAAACTACAATTTCCATTTTCGTCCTTTACTCCATTGAACAATGAATTATTGACTGGGTTATAGCATTTCTCATCTTGTAATACATTTTTAATTCTACCATGTTGTTGACATTGCCAGTTTAAACGAATATCGACAAAATCCACTATGTATAGTAACTGATCAAGAGCCCAAGACATCATTTGTGAATTTTCTATTATGCCATCTAATCCAAATGCATTTATCATTACTTTACTTGTTGGATCATCGAGCCCTTTGTTTAAAAATACCTTGATATCCTTCCAAGATTTAGTAAAAGCTGGAGTATACAGCAGTGACTTGTCACTCTGTCTATCATGGCAATTGGAATTATTATTAAAAAGCGGCCCACAGGTAGAGCTTGCACAAATATCTTCTACCGGATTACATAAATCATCGCAAGAATTAAAAAATATTGTACAAAGCACATTATGTATTAAATTCAATCTAGCATCTTTATTAAAATCATCAACGGAAATTTCGTTGTGGTGTATTTTGCATTTTTCTTCCCTTAGCAGTGGCACTTGGTCTTTACCAAACAATTGTGAAAATGCTTCATTAAATGCTGAGTCTATTTTGGTCAGCATTTTTATCGGATCGGTTACGTTGTTCAATCCATTAAATTTCATTGCAAACGGCCGTGGTTTTGATTTTAAACATGGCAATTTAAAGTTTATATCATCTGTCTCTGGAACAACAAAGCATTTTCCAAAATTATTTGTATATTTATTATTATCCTTGGTTATCCCTGCGTTCAAGTCATCAGTGGCAGATGATATAGCTGTATTATTGCTCAACGTAATAAAATAAATAAATAATACTATGAAATTTGGTAGAAACATATACCTGGTAAGTTTGCTTTTTTTATGTCGTCGAGATTCTTGATATAAATGAAATATGCAGACTTGTATTATAAATATTCCATATAAAACAAACAACTCATAGAAATGAAGTTGTTCATTTTTTTTACTTTCTAATCTAATACTAACTGTGATCATAAAAACCGTTCCTATTATATACAAGATTCCAATCATGGAAAGGGTAGTTGATTTCTTACATTCATGATATAAATGTTTCTGTCCCCATGATTGACGTCTTTTACGATTCTTATTGTCTCTATCTATGATATCTTTTTGTATAAATAATGGGTTATGATATACATTAGTTTCATCTTTACAATGACCTAATGTTTTATATACATCATTAACATTTTCAATATCATTTGATGAATTATTCAACGATGGTTTTTGTTCTACATTTATTGTTTCCTTTGTTGTTTTATCCATATCCTTTGATGGATATTTATCTGGTGTTATTTGTACAATGTTTGAATAATATTTATATTTGTAATATGTTGTGTGTGCGTGTGTGGATAAGAAATTTATTACTCTGATTGTATATTAATAATAATAATATATACGAGCGTATTATAATAAAATGATGCGTATTATATATAAAATGTTCTCTTACTCATATATATATTATATGAAATGCATATATATCATATGCATATAAATTTCTTTTACTCCCGTTTATTAGCTAACATATATATATTTATAATTATGTACACATGTGTGTGATCAATATTAATCTATAATAAATTTAATGCATATGGTAATGCAATAATAAAATGAAATAAACGTGCAAACCACCTTCTTTTTGAAACCACCTCCTTTGTGTTTATTAAGGTGTGAAAAGTGAATTAAGTGAATAATTAAAAACCTATATACTATAACTTAGATTTTAACCATCATTTACTATTCTCCCTTAGATTTTAACCATCATTTACTATTCTCCCTGATATACTATAAAATATTTTACATAATACTGCAACCTCCCGTTTTACCTGCTTTTTTTACATTCTCTGGTGCATCCAATGTACTTGATACTAAACCAGATCCTTTTGTTCTATCAATTTTTCCATCGGAGCGTAATAAATAAGATGCATGGTTCCCTGCACATACGTTGATATATTTTTGACTTGGTGGTGGATTCATTGTTTGTCCAACTTCAACACCTGTTGTAATTCGATCAACTGCGCCATCATTTCGAACTAAATAGGTAGCATGTTGACAAGTAGAACCAGATACATATTTAACACCATTCATAGCGCAGTTCACGGTTCCAGCTAGTCCATTTTTTTGATCACCAAACGTTATCATATATTTATCTGCTGCACCATCTGAACGAATAAAATAAATTTGATTTGGGTTTGTATCCGTTTTGTCCGTAGTTATTCCCATTGAAAATTTTGTCATTTTTACATATTTAATGCTATCATCATTGCAATTTATTGATCCATTAATTTTGCCTTTACCTACTGAATAATCTACAACACCATCATCTCGTAAAAAAAATGAACGATAATGTCCTGCAGCGACTTGGGTATATCTTGCCTTTGGTGGTGAATCCATCGTTAATTCAACTTTACCTCCTCCTGTTGTTCGATCTACTTTGCCATCCTCGCGCAAAAAATATGATGCATGTTGGCCTGAGGACATTTGCGTATATTTCACTTTTGGAGGTGGAACAATTTCAGAGTGGATGCCTTTATTGACAGCTCTTACAATTACACCATCATCTCTTAACAAATAACTTGCATAATTACCTGCAGATGCATCAATGTATTTTGTCTTTGGAGCAGGTTCATATTGTACAACGAATTCGTTAGATCTTCCATGATCAACAGCACCGTTGGAATTAAGTGCAAGTATATGATTTTCACATGAGTCTATAAAAGTATAAAATGTATCTTTTACTAGAATAGCTTCTACAACTATTGCATCTGGTGCATCATTATTATCATTTGTTGTTACTAAGCTTGCCATTTATATTAGTTTTCTCTTGTTTTCTTTTTGTTTGTTGCTTTGTTTTCTTTTTGTTTTGTTGTTTTTTGTCTTGTTTTCTTCTTTTTCTGTTTATTACTTTTTCTGTGCATCTATATTCTGGACTATCAACATATATTTGTCATCATACATGTAGTACTAAATAATAATAAGCTTATCGATGTGCATAAGTTGTAGTCGAGCTTGCTGTGGGCTTGCTCGACGCTTCTTCGCGAAGAAGCCCAATACTATTGCATGTTATTTTCATTTTCATTTTCATTTTAATTTCAGCTCCATTTTATTTTGTGCAATTTACCTTGAAGCGAACCTGGCGAAAATCTGGTTAGTATTCTATAATTTTGAAGCACTAAAAAGTCTAATAAGTCGGATATTTTTACTTTTGGTATATTCATGTGAAATGGATAAAATGGGAAACATCATTCTTCACTCTTCACACAAAAATCTATACGTTATTATATTCATTCACATATATATATGATGTGTTATATATCTTTTACTAAATATATTTTAATTTCAAAACGTCTTGTATTATAAATTATTCTAGAACATAATAGAGTCAATATAGAATCAATGAATAAATTAACACATGAAGAGGAAAAAATTCTGAAATATGGAAAGATAACAAATACAATAGCAAAAGATATTGGGGAATTAATTGAAACTAGATTGGAAGAGGAAGAAATAACAATAGCCGTAGTAGTTGCACCACACTTAAAACATGAAGGTCCAGATATTGATCAATTGAAACAAAATTTAAAAGATCGTAAAAAGAATGTAAATAATAATTTAAAACGCAACATGGCCATTAATTTAAACTCGTTAAATCCATTGGAACGACGAAAAATATTATCAAATATAAACCATAGAGTAAAAGGTATGAAAAAAAAAGTAGATAATGATTTAATAGAGTTACGACTAAAAGAAAGAGTCTGTGGTGTATGTAAAAAAGTTCGACTTGATTGTCGTTGTCAACATGAAATTGTTGAGGATGCCAAGCGTTCCGATCAATGTTTAATATGTTTTAATTTCAGTTCACGTGGTATTTTGCCGTTGCATCCATGTGGACATCGTGTAATATGTGATAAGTGTCTACATGATAGACCATTGTTGAGAAAATGTCCATTAGATTATTGCAGAAGAGATATAATTAAAAAAGGTGCAAGATTATTACAAGAAGATTATCGTTCAAGGCATGAAATTAAAGGCAATAATAAATATTTGAATTTATTAGATGATTGGAAGTAGCAAAATAGAATTGTACGCACGAACCTCTAATTATGTGTTTTTGTCTTTCAAGTAAGCCATGTGTGTAGACGAAAATGTACATAAAATATTATTTATTTTTACAGTTTTAAGAATCTTATAAAAAAATATACAATAGTTGATACCATCTATTTACCTTCATTGGTGTTCTCGATTGTGAGAATATCAACACAATAATAGTGTGAGATAGATTATTTCAGTTATTTTATTCTTTTGAAGGGTAGGAATTATATCATTGAGTAAATTAAAAAAATAAATTATGCGTAAAATTTATATTATATAAAAACACTACGCGTGTAACTTGTGTGTGTCGTATTTTTTTTGTCCTCTGTGTGTGTGTGAAAAAAACATGAGAGAGATTTCTGATCACTATCATACCAAAGTTTATTATATCCACATCACACACAAATACGTACTATACTAGAGATGACGTTCGGCGTCCCGGCCATAAATCTGTTTTTTGCTTATTTTTTTGCATCATCAACTTTGATTTCTTTCTTACTATTACTACTACTACTACTACTACTACTATTTTTATTTTTTTTGTCATCATCAACAGGTATATAACGTCCAATATTTTTCAACACTTCATTGACACTTTTCTCCATATTTAATGTATAAAAATGCAATGCAGGGACACCATATTCAAGTAATTCTTTACACATATTGGTTGCTAATTCTATGCCATATTCCTGCACTCCAGCAGCATCTTTCTTCAACCGTTCCATTTTTTCAACAACTTCATCGGGTACACGACAACGACTAAAATCTTGAATTCGTTTGAATGAACCATAGGCAAGGATAATCATGATTCCAGGAACAATTGGCACATCAATACCTGCTTCCCTGCATTTTTCTACAAAAGAAATGTACACTGAAACATCAAAGAAAAATTGAGTAATAATAACATTAGCACCTGCATCTACTTTTTCTCTTAAATATTCAATTTCATGCTGATACTCCTCCTCGTGGCATACATAATCAGCATCTGGACGATGTATAATTCGTTTCTTTTCATCTTCCGTAAGCATTTTTGGATTGTCAATTTTCAAGATTTTACTTGGATGCCCTTCTGGATAACCTGACGTTTGTATAGAAAATTCCCAATCATTGTAATTTTCTCTCATATATTTGATTAAATCAATTGCAGATTTTAATCCTCCTTCCTCATCCTCCGTTGGATCTTTCGCTTCATTCCCACGCAATGCCAAGACATTATTGATTTTCAACAGTACACAATCATCAAGTGTCTCTTTTATGATATATTTATCCATATTAGTACATGTTAAATGTAAATTTGGAATCAATTTCCTTATTTTCATCATTTTTGCTACATCAAATGAAACTTTTGCCGTCGAACCTCCAGCACCCCATGTAATAGAAGTATACAATGGTTTTTGTTTTTTCATACGTTCTAGTTTTTCGTACAGATTTTTTAAACTTTCAGTAGTTCGAGGGGGGTAATATTCAAAAGAAATTGCACATTTCGTTTCTGGTTTCGTCTCGTCGTAATTGCTATCATAATTTGTCAAAATATGATCAAGACGGGTATTCACATGGCCAGTAGTTGTTTGTTCATCTGTGTTTTCACCATCACCATTTCCTCCTTCTTCGTTATTATTACTATTATTATTATCATTATTATTATCATTATTGTTCTCATTTTTCTCGCTTATATCGCCTTCTTGAACAACATATGCTGAACTGGCATTTTCATTCTTCTCATCATCATTATTATTATCAGTGGTTGCATTTTCTTCCACATCCATATCATCTTTTGTTTCATTAATAACATTCTCACTTTCTCCATTTTTATCCCCGTCCGACTTTTCAACATTATCGTGTATATTACTATCATCTTTTTTTCCTTCATCATTATTATCATCATTTGCTACTACTACTACATCAATTTTTGTTTCTTCCTCCTCTTTCGTCGTCGCTTCTTCCGTGGATGACATATTTTTGTAGTAAATATATATATACTATTATATTACTGCAAGTGATGTAGGTAATTATGTATATATATATACATATATATATAGAGAGAGAGAGAGACAACTATTACAAACAAAAATGAACAATTATTATTTATTAGTTTATTTTTTCTTTTTGCCTGGTGTTGGTTTGCTGGTTTGCATTTTTTTTTGCACTCCTTTACTTGGCTTTTTTAGGCTCTCTTCTTGGGAAAAAAACCTCTTAGCTAATGTGTTTATTAATAAGTATTTTAGTCCGATATTTTGTCAATGCTGGAATGCCCAGTCTGTCCATTAATTACTGACGGAAAATTTAGCACTACATAGCACTAAAAACAAGATTTCAGGTGAAAATATTTTCCGTCAGTTATACTAACCAGTATAAATATAAACCTATCAATAGTAATTATAAAATTTTTCTCGATTTCATCATGATTTCATGACCATTTTCCCATTTTTATATCGATATAATATTATTATAATAAATACCCGATATATAATTTGACATAAATACACTATAATTAAAGCTATTAATAATATTATATTTTGACTGTATAATTCCATAATTAAAAAACCCAGGTATAGAAATAATGCATTTACTGACGGAAAATATTTTCACCTGAAATCTTGTTTTTAGTGCTATGTAGTGCTAAATTTTCCGTCAGTAATTAATGCACAGACTGGGAATGCGTATAACTAGAATAACGTATAATGATGGAACTACAATGTTATAATACCTTAATAAGTACAAATTTCTCTCTGATTTTTATTTTGGTTGCTTTGCGGATACCAGGATAACAAAATATGTACATTACACATTTTAAAACATGTTGTACACATCTTTATATCTTAAATATATTTTGACTTATACATACGTCATGATGTATTTACATAGAGTTAGATCCTAATCATCTATTCATCTTGATTGAAAGTTCACAAGTTAACACGTATTATTTCACAAAATGGTTCGTGTATATGGAAAAGAAAATCGTAGGAAAACAGTGGATGAAATTTATTGTGAACAATATGCATTACATGCTGCTGTTCAAGATGGAAACCTAATGTTAGTGAAATCTTTGTGTGAACAAGATGGGAACTTTTATCCATTAGATGATTCAAATAAAAATGCAAGAACTGGAACAGTCAATTGGAGAAAATTGAAGACAAGACGATCGGATGGGACAATCATTAATGTTAAAGACAAGGTTGCCGGGTATAGTGCACTACATTATGCAGCAAGAGATGGACATATAAAAATTGCTCTATATTTAGCACAAAAAGAAAATATTTGGATCAATGCTCGAACAAGATTTGGCAATACTGCAGTTGATTTAGCAATGAATAATCACCATTATAGATTAGCTAGAATGTTACAAAATAATGGTGGACGCAATGGATCGAGAAAGTGAAGAATTATTAGTATATAAAACGCAATGTTTCTGATAAAGTGGGGGGTTTTTTAAAGAAAAATATTTTAACATTTTAACATAAATATGTTTGGAGAGATTGGTGTTTGAGTTTGTTAAATAAAAAATACAACAGAAAGATTGTTTTTATAAAATTGTTTTGAAAATTAAAGTAAAATACAATATAAATATTACAATATTTAACTCACACGACAAAAAGATTTTAAATTTTACACACACCACACATGTAAACCTATTCCTCTCTTTAAACCTCTACTGCACGACTTAATTGTGAATATTTCAAATTAATTGTTTCTGTTCCATCTTCCCATTCTACAGTGTATTTCTTTTGTTTATGTTTACTAACATCAGTGACTTCTCCAAAATAAGTTTTTTTATCGGGCCAAACCATATATATACGTGTACCTATTTCGTATGATGACTCATTGACTTTCGCAACACGTTGTCGTTTTGTATTATTCGTTAGTGTGGGCAATACTGCCACTTTGTTTGTTCTTTTTTTGTTTGTCTTTGGTGTTTGCTTCTGATCCTTTCCGTTTGATTTAGCCTTCTTTTTTTCTAATGTAGTAATAATAGAAAGATTTTTTGTCTTTGGAGACGTTGTTGTTGTTGTCGTGGTAATAGTATTATCTTTTCCTTCTTGTTCATTATCCCACATCAATTGACTTTGATAAAGCCATAGCTTTTTTAAAGGATGACGTAATAACCATCCATGGCCATAATCTTCCCCATACGTATTTTCGAAATCCCATGCATCTTCAATTAATTGTCCAAAATCGCATCCTAGGTGTACAGGTTCATTTCGTCGAAACCATGCATCATTTCTAGGATGTTCTACACCTTGACCAGATAACATTTTACGTGCTTGTCTCAAGACTTGCCTACGATTTTGATCCGAATCACCCAAAGATATTAGAAAATCTTCAAATCCATCAACAACATCTTTCATCGTTTCCAACTTTTTCTTTTCGTCATTCGTCATTGGGGTAAACATTTTACGTTGAATTTTTTTCTTTTGTTTCTGCGTTTTTCTCTTCTGTTGTATATGTAAGAATATATGTACAATAATTTGATGTTAGAATATATATAAATGTCATGATTCAAATTGCGGGAGAAGAAAGAGATTACGTGAAAAAAATATATATATAAAAGTTATACTTACAATTTTTGTTACACCATCAGGTCCGTAAATTTCTTCAACAACACCAAAATTATCAATAATTTCTTTGGTGTATTCAACTTTTTTGCCAGCTAAACGACCACTAGCCCTTTTATCGCTAGGTGCTACAGGTTTTTTACGCCTTATTACACGTGGTCTTTTTGGTTTTGCTACTTGCTTACGCATATCTTTTTGCATATTTTTAATTTTTTTTAATGCACCTATTTTTTTAATTTCATTTTGTATAAATTTAATACGTTCAAGCCTTGCAATTTCGTATGCAGACAAATGATTGTTTGATGATGATGATGACATATCCTTTGATTCTTTATGTTGTGTGTGTGTGTGTGTATATATATATATATATATTATATATACAGATATAGATATTTCCAAATAAGATATCTACGTAATTACAGTAATATCCATTTAATATATTCAACATATCTTTTGATGATGTGTGGTGTGTGGATTTGCACATATGATGATGGATAAAAAATAATAGAATTAGCATAGTAATATTAATATAGGAATAGCACTACAATAAAATATTTACAACGTCAGTAGCATTATTAAAAGAATCAATCTTTTTGAAAGAAACTCTCCTCGATATTATTTTTATAGAAAAAGTGGGGCAACAGTCTTTATTACATAATACAAATTCGTACACAAATATTATATACACATTGCATATATATAAGTAAGTTGTACAAATTGTAACAATATATTGTATTTACAAAATATATAAATAGACTTTTGTAAGATTAAAATCATGGATTTGCATGCTAAGGCTGTAGTTTTGTTGTTCATGTTAGTGGTAGTGAAAGATGTTCATAGTGCACTAAGAGGAAAGAATAGTAAATCAACTTTATTAAAAGCTGGTAGAAAAGGAGGTTATGGCGGTGGTGGTGGTGGTGAGGATTCTTATAATATGCATGCGCCATATGTAGAAGAGAAACGCCCAGGCGAAATGTTTACATATAATCCGAAAGCTTTTGGGCAAGGTGCGCAAGGAATACTGCCTCATCCACTTTATGGCAACCCGATGCAAAGTGGTGTTCCGCCAAAAACATTGTTACCAAATGAACTTATGACTGGACAAACAAAAGCAAACGCCCCAGCATCTTCAGTTGATAGTAAAAACGGTATAGGTCCAGGAAATAATCATAAAGACAGCATTAAGACTAGCAGTCCCGACGATAGCTCTAGCGCCAGTACCATTAGATTTAAAAGTAGTAGTAGTAGTAGTAGTAGTAGTAGTGCATTTGTAAAATACAATGCAGGTGGTGTAAAAAAATTAACGATTGCAGGCTCTTACGGGAATAGCCCACAAGCACTGAATGTTATTGCAAGTCAACAACCTGCGGCCATGTTCGATTCCAGTGGAAAACCAACCATGGCATATACAAAACATGTACAGCCAATATGGGGACATGCGGGGTTAGGATTACCAGCATCGCCGATGGAGCAACCTGGCGCTGATAAAGATGGTAAAAAAAGTGGTTATTTCACGTCAGGTACGGTTAATAACCTCAATTTATACGGAGGAGCACCAAAAGATAAAGTAGGGGATGGAAAAGGAATTTCTCCTGCAATGTTTGGTGTTAGCGCAACTACGTATCAAGAAGTACCAGGCTCTAAACCACGTCCAATCAGTGCACCTGGTTATCCATATGCACAACCAAACGCAGGTGCTGGTTCACCACATTCAGCAGCATTTGGACCAAAGCATAATCCCTACTTCCCCCATCAAGGAAATTTATTTCAAGATAGTAATACACAGGGAGACACACATGGTGTTGGTGGTGGTGGTGGCGGCTATGGTGGCGGCGACGAACAACAGGCTGAAGACCCAATGGTATATCGTCTATAATATACGTATATAAAATATATAATATATATACATATACGTGTGATATTGTATTATAAAGAGAGAAGGATTTTTTTAAATTAAATGTGTGCTCTCTTTTTTCACAAAAGCTTTTACGCGTACTACGTACCGAATAATTTTTCATAGGCATTTAATACAAAAAAAGTTGCGGCAACAACATTAGGGCCAAACTTTCTTCCATTCAAAGCATCTTTTGCAAGTCTTGCAGATTCCATGGTTTTATATCGTAGGAATACTTTACATACATATTCACCGTCACGTGGCATTTGAAATGATACAATTTCTCCAAATTTAGCACATTCTTCTTGTATATCTTCTTTAATGTCATCATATTCTTCATCATCTTTCAACTCTTCTTCCTCAACCATATTTTTCAACATAATAACATTTGTTGGAACGTTACATACCGGTTCCAAAATATTATTATTGTTATTACTATTTACATCGTTAGCATTATCAATAATACTATTATTTACATCACTTGAAGTAGTCATAACACCAGCTGCCTTTAACGCAGCATTTACATCAATATTTCTATTCGTTTCTACTATTGTCATATTTTGCGATGGTGAATTTTTTAAATTGTTACTATTATCATTCCCTTTTTCATTTGGCGATGAGCTATTGTTATTAGCACTAGTACTTCCTCTAGCAGTAGCAGTAGAATATTTTACGACCAACTGCTTCCCTTGGATCTCTAAACCATTTAATGCATTTATAGCTGGATCAGTCACTTGCTCAGCATTTTTCCATACACAAAATGCATAACCTTTTGAGCGATGTAAAACTCCAGGTGCTCTTACTAAATGTAATGCAGCTAATTCGCCAAATGACTCTAGCAATTCTACTAATTGTGGTTCCAAAACATTATAAGGCAATGCACCTATAAATACTTTATATGGTGATGTTTGCAATATCTGTGGAACACCTGCATCTGAACTTACTGCAACAGTCGGGCAAATACCGGCAATACCCTTTGTTTTTAATTTAAAACCCAAGGGGGGTGCCGTTAAGTTCCATTTCCTATAAGATTGTGGACGATGTATACGCAACCGAACATCTTGATACACAATAGTATCTAAATGTATTAATGAAGTTGCTAAAGTTGGATTTTTACATTCGATAAAAGCAAATTGACGACCTGAATGTACATCTGTACGAACGACAGCATTGTTTGAATCAGGTACATTTGCATCCTCTAATACTCTGGTTAACACATTTTGTATAAAAGTAGATAAATGTTGTTCATCCGTCACTTTGGGTATGTTTCCAACATAAACCGTTCTGGAATCTTTTTCAGGAGGTGCACTTACATTGTTCGTTCTTCTACTACTTGCTATTTTCACCCCAATGTTTTGCATTCCAATATTATTCCTACCTTGCAGTAAATTATTTACATATTCAGTAGTGTCTCCGTTTGTTGGTAAAGGTAAAAACGATGACTTTGAAAGAGTTAGTTTTTGGGTTTCAGAAAGTTCATATGGCGGCGGCAACTTAAGCTTTTTTACAATTGCCCCTTGCGGCCCAACATCAAACCTTGATTTAAAGGATGATGAGTTTGTATTATTATGACTTGCAATTGTCAAGCTATTATTGTTGATAATGTTGTTATTGTTGTTAGTATTATCATTGTTGTAATTATGATGATTTGTTTTCAATTTTTTATGATTCGGTTCCATAATAGGTACACCTACTATTTTTGTTGTCGTCGACGTTGTCGTTGTTTCCGTCCAAGCTGGAATACCATCCGCAGTTTCCGATCCTCGCTTCATCTTTTAAAACGTCTACTTTTTATTTTCCTTTTTTTTTAAAATTAGTAAAATAAAAAATGTTAGAGAAAAAATAACAACTATATATATTGATTTAATGCAAAAACAAAACAATATATTTACCAGTACAAATATACAATAGGAATAATCAAATATACAGCAATAAAATAATGAAGAGTGAGAAAGGGAAATGAATAATATAATTTGTAATATCTTTCGTAAATCGTTATTACTATACGACTATCGTATATATATAGTCGGTCGTCTACTTTTATTATTTTTTGAATCAATCGAAAAATTGTGTGGTGGAATATTTTTGTTGTTGAGCATTTTTTCAGAGAGGTAGTTATAGTAGAGAGGATTTTTCAGGCATTTTTTCATCAAGATAAGCCACATATTGCATAGAAATATAATAGAAATAATATTAACTAGGAACATATAATTACTCTAAGAATACATACAGTATAACTTCGTATGATTAAAAATAAACTTGATCACACACACACACACAGCGCGAGAATAAGTTGACTGATATCTATCTACTGTAAGTATAATACCAGGGAGATAATACTGTGCTATGTAGTTGTGTAGATATATATCGATATGAACTAACAAGAAGTAATCTATTCGTATCTATTCTTTTTCTATATTTATATATTGTATTACATATATATATATATATATATATATATTCAATAAATTAATATATCATTTAGAAGGAGGGAAAGAAAAGAAAAAAAAAAGAAAGTAAAAGATAGTTTTATAAGAACATGGCAGGGAATATTGAATGGTATTATGTTGACGCATCGCGTTCACAACAAGGACCAAAAACAATAAAAGAATTAAGAGC
>Ga0099797_100749_pt1 | contig 19659 bp, 21 predicted proteins | sample Uncmet_Sort48C_1_FD_89871 | JGI IMG/M metagenome (GOLD analysis project Ga0099797, IMG submission 89871) | Marine eukaryotic communities from CALCOFI LINE 67, Pacific Ocean - C012_Sort48C_1 | ecosystem: Environmental > Aquatic > Marine > Oceanic | place: Pacific Ocean: Monterey Bay | collected...
TAAGTGGCTTAGTCGCCATGGCGGCGCTGCTTTTGCAGAAGCCTAACTTTGTTGCAGAAGCCTATTTTCGCAGAAGCCCGAGGCTTCTGCAAAAACCCTTTTTGCAGTGCGAGCCGCCATGAAGGGCGCGGGCCGCGCGGGGGCGGCGGCGTGCGGCGGGGGCGAGGGGGGCTGCGCACGCGGGATGCCGGCGGGCGGGGCCGCCTGGGTGTTGCAGAAGCCCCTAGTGAAATTGAAACCTTTGCAGCTGCCACGGCTGCGTGCAATCTTGAGTATGTCTTTAACGGGCACACTGTGTTAGAGTATCTCACAGGCGAAGTGCCTCGCACTCGTAGCTCCATGGCCTCTGTTCCCGACGTTCCGCGTGTGCTAGGCTCGGTCGACTCGAAGTTTTTAGAGCAACTACAGTCGCTGTTGAATGAACAGAATTCTCTGGTTCAATTCGTTAGGTACGATGATGCTCGTTACAGCTCGCTTGTTCGTGAGGCGAATTCCCGTTCGGGTCGTTCGACTACTTTTGACTTGCGTCCTGGGGATGATGTCTCGTATGATGGCACTCGTTATCATTTGCTCGACCTCGTTTCACCAACGCCTACTGATCCCACGAAGGCTCGTATTCGCTCGACTACCCACACAGGTGACACAACTCTGCTAGTCAAGTACACAGATCTGCGTCCTTTGGCTACTCCTCGTCCAGTTCACATGCACACATCGTCTTCGTCGCTCCTGATTAACGATTTCGTTTTCTTTTCGCTGCCCGACTCATCGGTTGTTCAAGGTGGCATCGTTGTTGCCACTCAGCAAGGTTCAGTCACGGTTTATGAGTGCAGGCAAGCGCCTAGCCAGCAGCGTCGTTTCACACCAATCTATCTCAACTCAACTAACGACAGGTATGAAGCTAAACTGAAACCCTCTGCATGCCACATGCCTGTGCATGTTGATGTGCCTGTTGCATGTGTCCTTGCCCATGGTCGCATTGATAATCACTACATCTCTGCTTCCCTTTTCGAAACCCTGCGCTCCCTCGGGGTGCTCGACGAGTGATCTGTGGCAGGTTCCGCCTTGACGATTCGATCGGATCGTGTGATGGTTGGGGGGCTGTGATGCTCATCTCCCTCCTCTACCGCTCTCTCGGCATCACCTCGCTGTGGATTACTCTCCCCGCTCGGATTTGCTCTTGTACCATCAAAGTTCTCGATCGTAATAGTGCCGTAGTTACTGCCCTGGGTTTTGCACCGCTCCGTGCACACCGCTGGTATTTACGGCCGTGCACTCGCATCGTTACGATTCGATTCAAAGCTGCATGGACTCCCTCGTCCTGCGGCTGTCTTGATTTACTCTCGTAAGTCTACAAGTAAAGCAAGTCCCGCCTATTCTGCTCGGGGGTCGGTGCGGCACCAGAAGCGCCACACATGGTGCACGGCAACCCGCTGGATCTGTCTTCCACAAGTGCGGAGCATATAGGTGCCTATGCAGCGCTTAGAGCGGTGGTCCTGCAAGGTTGGAAATGTGAGGTGATATCACATCTGGATAATAAAGGAGTGGTGGACAGAATGGAGGGGAAAGCAAAAGGGATGCGCTATCTAGAGGATGCAGGGGTTCTGTGTACAGCAATGCCACCGGCGGAGTGGATGAAGGTCAGTGACCCTGATGTACATTGGGAGATGGTGGCGTGGGCAAAGCGGTTACAAGGCGGCTACAGGTTAGTGTGGCATAGAGGGCACCCAGAGAGGAGGAAAAAGGACAGAGCACGATGGACCACGCAGGAGTGCTGTATGTATAGAGTGGACGAGCTCGCAGGATCAGTAGAGAGACAGGAGATGCGTGCAGACTGGTGGGACGCAGGGTTGCTAGATGCAAAAGAACAGAACAGAACAAAGTTGAACAGAACAGAACAGTATTATATAACATAACGTAACGTAACGTAACGTAACGTAACGTTATATAATATTATGTTATGTCATGTAAAAAAAAAAAAGTAGTAGGGCTGTTTCTGCGTTCTCGCTAGAAAATTGGCACCCTCACCATTCGTCGCTCAGGCATGCTCAGGAGCTACAAAATTGGCAGCCGACGCTTCGATACATGTGCTACAAGGGTTTTTCTCTGTTTGGCTTGATCGTGTCGCGTCGTCGAGAAATTCGATAAAAACCATCGATTTTTCGTGATTTTCTGCAGATCAGGTCCCGAGAAGCGATCGATCGGATCGGATTTCTCCGCAACGCGACAAGATCTCGGCAAACGGAGAAAAATGGTTTCGCGCAATGTATTGAACTTCATGCTTGCGAGCTTTTAGCGTCTGGATCCATCGGAGCGTCGAGTTGTGCTTGCGCGACTGTCGTGATTTGCTGAAAAACAGCACAATTTGGCTCTCGGGAGCTGATCGGATCGGATTTCTCCGCAACGCGGTGCGAACTCGGCAAACGGAGAAAAATGGTTTCGCGCAATGTATTGAACTTCATGCTTGCGAGCTTTTAGCGTCTGGGTCCATCGGAGCGTCGAGTTGTGCTTGCGCGACTGTCGTGATTTGCTGAAAAACGTAGCCTTGGGGGCGTGTCCTGCCCCCCAACCCGAGCTGGCGGCCTCAGCACCTGCACTCGCCCTTGGCCTCGGCCTCCATTCCGCTGGCACGAGCACAGGACCAACGGTCCTGGCTCGGGTTTATTCAACATCGGGGTAATGACCTGACTGTGGTCATGACCCGAGAGTCCAGGATGGCTACGTGCCCCCTAATTTCTGGTCGGACTGAAGGTACGATGAGAAATTAAAAAAGGACACTCCTGGACTGTGACTTCTCATTCGCTACCAGGGTGAGTTTCATGCATCCCAGGCATTCATTTTGCTGCCAATCTTCGACGTTGTTTGATTGACACCGATTTTTCAAAATTTCATTTCTTTTTTCACTTGTTTCGTGAATGCACTTGCATCATTGCTGGGCATGTTCCTTCTTTTTGATTTTCCACTGGGCTCTTTGTTTCAGCTTGCCATACAGTCGTTTTGTCTTGTCTTGCATCACCATTTGGAACAGCCTTCGTCCTTGCTTGCACAGCTTATTGTAGTCGAACTCTTGCTCTAGCTCGACTCTCGCTTTGTTCATAGCTGCATCCCACATGCCATCCTGTTTGTCTACTTTCACACCATGTTTTTGCTTCGACCTCGGTTGCTGTGCACTTTCTCCTGTCGGTTCGCAGTCGTTCTGTACAGCGATTTGGGACTTGCCACACTTCGTGTTGTCCTCATTCATCTCTGCAGCTTGCTGCTCTCCACCTCTTGGCTTGGCATCTCCTCGCCTTGGCTTCGACTCACCATGTTGTTTGAGACCTGTCACTGGATGCTCGACTGCAGCATAGCAAGAATGCTCCTGCAGTTGTGCAAGTGCTTCAGTTGCCACTTGAACATATTCGGGCATGACGAAGTAATTTGAAACTCCATCAAAATGTTGCTTCTCCACACCTTCTTGGAGCACTGCGTAGCAGCAGTGCCCCCTTTCCTTCATCAGGTGCACCTCCTGCTCAGCGACGTCCTCATCGCTGGAAGGATACCGTGTTTTCCACGCTTCGAGTAGCGCACCCGCCACCAATGGATCCGGTCCTCCATCGCTGACGTCAGGAAGTTTCACGTCTCTGCGCTTCTTCTTCTTTCCCATTCTTTCAGTTGTTGCGAAGTATTGAGCGGAGCGTCGTCAGGGGATCGCAACCCCTGCTTCGCTGCCACGTAGCCTTGGGGGCGTGTCCTGCCCCCCAACCCGAGCTGGCGGCCTCAGCACCTGCACTCGCCCTTGGCCTCGGCCTCCATTCCGCTGGCACGAGCACAGGACCAACGGTCCTGGCTCGGGTTTATTCAACATCGGGGTAATGACCTGACTGTGGTCATGACCCGAGAGTCCAGGATGGCTACGAAAAACAGCACAATTTGGCTCTCGGGAGCCGATCGGATCGGATTTCTCCGCAACGCGGTGCGATCTCGGCAAACCAATAGAAATGTGAATTGAGTCGGGGGTAGTGTGGGGGGGGCGGAGCCCATGGCTACTAAATAACACAATGGAGTCATGGGAACATTGGAGTGGATGTAAATGGCACAGGACCCGAGAAAGCATGGTGTGCTAGGTAGAAACCTGCGCGTGTTGGCATTACCAGCATAATTTTATCCAGTTCAGCCATAGATGGTTGGGGGTATTCTCCAGCAGCATTGCCGGCAGCGTGAATTTCATTTGCCCCACTTGGCATGCCCACATGAAGGTCTGGCGATGGCACTTGGGGTCACACAGGGCAAAACTGAGCATCCCCGGAATTGTGTTGTTGCCTAGATTAGGTGCCAGCCAGAGTGGCTGAAATTAAAGCCCTTGCGGCGTTTTCGCCCGGAAGGGCGGGAGGGGCCAAGCTAATCCGGACAACAGCCAAATTGCCGGTGGGTAATTTTGCCCTATGCAACCACACACATTCCTGCCCATCTTGTGGGTGCATCTTAGTGGGCGCCGGTGTTTTGATTCTAGTGCGGTAGGAGGCAAAGCACCGCCGCACTTGCCGCCACTGCCGTGGAGCTTCGCTCAAAAAGAAGGTGCTTGCTTTATCACCATGCGAGCAAGTTCCATTTGAATTGTGACCGACCCTCCTACCTTTTTTCTTGCGCTGTATCTCTAACTTACGATGCAAGTGCCATAACTTTGTCGTCAACATACTGCCTCAAATTGGCGTCTATGTCATTGGACTCACCCTTGGCTATAGCTACCACATCATCAACATATTGTCGCCATATTGTATCCTTTTCGTCCACATACACCCTTGTGGCTGCCTCCCCGCCACTTGCACTCTCAAGCTCTTCAACGCGAACAACCACTGATTTTTCTTCCTGATTCTCACGCCCAAATATTCTATCCTCAAGCCCTTTAAGTTGCTGTTCAAGTCCGCCTTTCCCCTTCTCCCCCTCCCCCAGTTTCGTCCCCAGTGTGTCAACTTCCTGCCCGCCACTTCCGCTCTCAAGCTCTTCAACGCGAACAAGCACTGATTTTTCTTCCTGATTCTCACGCCCAAATATTCTATCCTCAAGCCCTTTAAGTTGCTGCTCAAGTTCACCTTTCCCCTTCTCCACCTCCTCCAGTTTCGTACCCAGTGCTGCAGTTCCCCCGCCACTCTCTAATTCTTCCAATCTTACAAGCACTGACTTTGCATCCTTGCTGTCGTCATTTTCCCCGAAAATGCGTTTCTCAAGCGATTTCATTTGTGACTGGATTTCTTCTTTTGTCTCTTTGTCCTTTTGTTAGCCGAAATTAGGTTGGGGCAAACATTGAGAACCGTTGGGCTTTTTGGGCATTTACAGGAGGCTGTTATTGCTTTGCTCTAGGCTACAGGTTTCGTTGAAGTGCAACTACACTTTGACGTGCGGGCTCAATGGCGTGTTGTGCAACAAAATGTTAATCACATGGTCAACGTTTCCTTCGCCTCTTCGTCGGCGGCGGTCGAAGTCAGTTTTGTGTCTACCTTTGCCAAAGCTCCCGACATTTCGTCCATCTTCATAGTCACAGAGCCCTCTACCTTTTCCATTTGAATTTTTCCCTCTGATTCCATCCTGTGCATTCAAGGAAACCACGAAGGCGAGGGTGAGCGGAGGCTATCAAGAAGTGTGATGTTGAGCGTTAACGCATGACGAATGGCATCATTGATGATAACAAGTTGTTCGCATTCACTGCACCGTTGCGTGGATGACGACACAGTGCATCATTGCCTTGGAATCACAGATGCAACTCCATTCTGGGTATTAAAGCTCATTGACAAGACACGTCAGAATCTTCTCCTTACCCGGTATACTAATACAACCTGCAGGCGCAGACTAGAAATTAAGGACAGCTTTTCTATGGCGTAATTCCCACTCATCGTTGATAGTATGACGGCTGAAGTCATTCAAAGATAGATTTGGGAGAATCACGTTCCACAATCTCACAATTTCACCGTGTAAGATGACTTATGTTATAAGAGATTTCGCTGCGCAAATCTCGCTCACGTCAGCTTGGCTGAGTTCCAAAACTGATCCCAGACACCAGTCGTTGCCCAAAACTGATCCCAGACACCAGTCGTTGCCCAAAGCTGATCCCAGACACCAGTCGTTGCCCCCATGTCGGCCAGAAACACAGTCGTGACAGCGCCACAAATGAAGGAAAAGATCATTTTTGGTAGGTGAACTCGCCCAATACGCAGATACCATGACGGCACATTCCACCAATCTCGAACACAAACTGGCCGAGTTGCGATCAGCTGCACGGTACCACCAGGTGCACTCCACCACCGCCCAACTCTGGCTTCTGCTCTTTCTGTTCTGGAGTGAGCTCGGCATTAGACTGCCACTTTCACTGTGTTGTCTTCCGTCGCTTTTTTTGGCCGGGACACGACGAAGGGGCGCGTCGACAGACTGACACGGCTTTTGCGGAGCGTGTTGAACAACGACGCTGTACAAGTCAGAGTATGGATAATAGCTCAGCGGTCGCTTCGCTGAAACTACTCATGATGGGAGGGAGCATCGCCATCGACGCTGTACGGATACGAATCACGGTGCGGATGGGGTGTCCTCGGCCAGCTGTACGGATACGAATCACGGTGCGGATGGGGTGTGACTCGATGTGCAGATGCGGACCAGCGTGCAGACGGGGTATGATCGTGTGAGTATGAATGAGTGTTTGTCCTGTCCATCCGAGCTTGCGCAGCTTCTTCCGACTTACACGCCACGTCGAAGGCGCGCACCTCGACAAGCTCGATCTTCTCGCTCAAGTGATCCTTACATGTAACTATCTGCTCACCCAGTTCGTCCGCCATCCGAAGGTGTTTGGCTTGATTGAGTTCCGCCTGCTCGGATATTGCCTTTCCAAAGGTTCCAGAGGGCGAGCAAACGAGTCAGATCGGCAGCAAGGGAGCCAAGATTGGTTGGATCCAAGAATTGGCTTATGCCCGTTAGCATCCGGGCTACCAACAGCCGTCACGTGCAAACTTATTACCGGGTACTGAGTGTCGAAATTGCTACTTTTTTGTCACTTTTCGTCAAAGTTAAATTGAAAAAACCGCATGCAGACACAATCGATAGGCTTGCATACACGTGTCTACCACGCACAACGCATGCGATATAATAAATCAGTTTGCATCCACGTCGTCAGACTCGCTCTAGATACGAAGTGTGTCAGTGGACGGAGCGTGCGCACGCCATATGCGCCAGCAACAACGTGCGTATCAGGAACGTGCTCGTCGCCTTGTCCAGCATGCCGGCGACTTCTACTTTCAGTTTCTGTAGTTCTCCTTGCACCGGCTCTGGAGTGACCTGAATACATGGCTCAGGGTGATTGCCGCCTCAGCAATCCGAATGCCATTAGGCATCCTGCCCTCTGCCTTCTGGGTCTGGTCGCACACCCCAAGCAACGGATCTTCCTTTATACCTGGCCCGCATCCCATTCTTTCCCATCCCTCACCCGATTAACTGTGTGTATACAACAGGGTTTATTCGACCAGCGCATGTGCAGGCTCTGGCTTGCTGTGGTTCAATGCTTGGCGTACCTGGGCTGCCTCTGCGCCTTCGTCGCCCTCCGGCGGCGCTGCTTGTAAGCCTTGCTCCGCCGGCTGTTGCGTTGCGCTCCCCAGAAGCCTCTGCGTCAAGTCCGTCACCATCTTCTTTGTTTCCTGGTCACACGAATCGCTTAGCAACAGAAAGATACAGTCTGGAAGCTACATGCTCGACATGCGCACCGAAATTCGAGAGAGACGCTTAAGCGTCATCGCTGGCTTGGATGAGTGTGAACTGTGACTGAGTTAGCCGCCCACGCCCGAGTGTGAACTGTGACTGAGTTAGCCGCCCACGCCCGAGTGTGAACTGTGACGCCGCGTACGCCCCAAAGCGCATCGATGAAACGCTTGACATGCATCGCATAGCCACTTACTCCACAATATTGAGATCTGAACCCCCTGCATCATATGATAGACTCCCCTACATCATATAGTAGACCCCCCTGTATCATACGCGGGGGAGGCGCCACCCCGTGCTAAACGCGTCACATCACATGAGCGAGTCCTCCCTCCTTGTTAGATGGCGTTGCGTCACATCACATGAGCGAGTCCTCCCTCCTTGTTAGATGGCGTTGCGTCACATCACATGAGCGAGTCCTCCCTCCTTGTTAGATGGCGTTGCGTCACATCACATGAGCGAGTCCTCCCTCCTTGTTAGATGGCGTTGCGTCACATCACATGAGCGAGTCCTCCCTCCTTGTTAGATGGCGTTGCGTCACATCACATGAGCGAGTCCTCCCTCCTTGTTATGGCGTTGCTTCCCTGGGTACATCTCGTTCCAATCCCGTTCCAATCTATAAGTCAAATCACACGTGGGCAGTGCTCAGCACCCCGCGGTTGTGAGACATTTGTGAGGGGAGATGAGTAGTATTAGTAGTATGCATCATTGAGCACGACCTGGTCCGCCACTCTCAGCTCCTCCAAGTCCACGTCGTGCCGCTTCGCCATCGCATCCACGAGTTCCATCGCGCCTTTCGTCGCATCCTCAGACTTGTCGTGGACCTGTCGCATTTTGTGACGTGTCAGCAGCTGTCAAGCGTTGTCACGTAGGAGTCAACAGGGACGGGCGAGCGTTGCGCCAGGATAGAGATATGCTCTCCGTTCGCTATCGGATAGAGATATGCCAGCCTCATGCCAGCAATGGGATTGAGAACCCACAGGGCCAGTCGAGTGGGTGTTACACGGGGCGGTGACTAAGTGCTACAGTCGAGTGGGTGTTACACGAGGCGGCGACTGAGTGCTACAGTCGAGTGGGTGTTACACGGGGCGGCGACTAAGTGCTACAGTCGAGTGGGTGTTATGGCGGCGAAGTGCTACAATATTGGATCACATATAGGAGAGTCAGATGCGCATTGCTCGTGGAGGGGGCCTATGCCAGTGTATGTATGACCAGGCGCCGAGTTGCCCAGAAACAAGTTGGAGAAGCGCCCGCTACACGTAGTAACGTGCGAGCTGAGGTTGCACTTACTTGAGTAGCAAGTTGGGGTGTCATTTGCTCGCAATCGTCCTCGCCTACCCAACCTGTTTTGACATCGCCAGATGATGGCCTCGTTCACGATCCCTGCCATCACTTGTCTTTTGAGCATTGATCGCTGTTAATGTGGAGTGCCTCGCTCGGTGAGGGAAGAACGGCCATGCATCCTCGCCTGCTGCTGTACGTCGCTCAGCTGCGTCATGGCATCCTCCTGCCCTTGCTTCACTTGATCCGTCTCGAGCTTATACTCCTCCCATTCATGCCGCAATCAGACTCAGGGTGAGCTTATATGCCGCGATCACGTTCAGGGTTGCGACACGCTTTGGCTTAGCTCCCCTGGCCCTAGCTCCCCCGGCTTTGGCTTAGCTCCCCTGGCCCTAGCTCCCCCGGCTTTGGCTTAGCTCCCCCGGCCCTAACTCCCCTGGCGTTGTTGGCTTAGCTCCCTGTCCTTAGTAAACAGGCTAAAACCAGATTCAGGGTTGTGTGACGTGTCTTCGTGGTGAGATCAGACAACACACGAGAGTAGCGTAGCTGCCACCAATATAATTCCTGTCATTACTACCGGCTATCACCGGCTAGCGCAATCATAGATTGCATTACTCTTTAGTCTGTTTTGCTTTTGAACGTTCACTAATAATCAATGGTGGACTGCTAGCAACGGTGCCGTCATCGTTAGGCTGTTCCGTCCCCACTTCAATTGAAGTAAATTCGAAAGGCCACTTCCAAATCCTCCCAACACCACCCTTGCTTCCACCCATCACCCATCGGGTCCTCCATATCTTCGTTTAATGCTTTCAATTTTGTCTCTATTTCTTCTCGGAATGCATCCTGTTCCTCCAAACGGTGTCGCTCAGATGTGTGGGGGGGTGGAGGCTATTGCTGCTCAGACATGGGTTTTAGTTAGTCTGTGCATCTGTTATTCCCGCAGACCGAATCACTTCATACACCATCAAAAGGCCAATCGGCAGAAATTCCGAGCTCTTGATTGATCCATACTCCACGCGAAGTCGAAGCTGTTCTAGGTGCCCTCAATTACATCTGCTTCTGGGTTGCTCGCTTGTGCACATCTGTGGCTGCGGTTTGAAATGGTTTATAGCTCACTATCTTACACAAGCCGCTACCGCGCTCAACTGTGTGTGGTTACAGCTCTCGACTGGATTGGATTGCCGTGTCGTGCAGGCTGTGGAAGCCGCGGTTGAATGATTTCTAGCTTTCGACTTTCCTGAAAGGTGAGTGTTCGAACGACAACAGTGTTCTAGATACGGCACCCGAGATTACAACGCGCGTCAGTGATATCGGTGCTCAGTCCTGGGAGCACTCCACACGAGTGAGGGCACTGAACACACATAAACGCTTGGTCCGCTTCAGTAACAAGCTTTTATTTATCCAATCACAATCGGCTCCGTGAATTGAATTATTCCCTCGTTTTGTCCTATTCTTTCCAGCTGTACTTGGTTTTCCGCCTTGCCGTGCACTGTGTCTCGCCGCCTTAGCTTGAGGTGTGTGGGCTCCCATGGACAGCTTCCCTCGGGGTGTTTGGGTTCATGTGCGGCAGGAGAGCGATATCATGTGCGGCATCAAGTTGGTCTGCTTTGTGAGCGTCCTCCGCGATGTCCACTTGCATCTTGAGGCGATCTTCCTCCTCCGCGCCTGCCAGACATGTACGGCTTGAATTCCACAAGCTTCAGCTGTAACCGCATAGACTGGGTGCCAAAATTGCCCTATCAACATGGGAGAGGTCTATGCCATGATGCGAGGGATCCATGCTATGATGAGATATCTATTCTATGATTGCATCTTGAGGATTGCGCTGTTCCCACACCTGCTTGCTCCTCGATCTTCTGCAGCAGAGCCGTCTGTCGCTCGCCAGCATCTGCTTTCATGCCTCCAACGGCTGCTTCCACGCGTTTGCTCATGTCATCGCGTAACGTCTCGATGTCACGGCCGGTCTGGGAACAGGCAGGCGTGATGCGGTCATGTGAGGGCCGGTCTGGAGCATTGGAGATCTTTAGTTGTGACGGAACGTCTGGGGCAATAAAATCATTGCTTCCCTGTTTGCTCAAGCATCTGGCAATGATCTCACTCACATCAGCATCATGCAGCGCTGACCACGCTGGCCTTTTTGGTAAATTTGAGCCAAACAACTGTACTGGTTTCATTATTTTCGCGGCTCGCTCTTGACAACCATCCCCCCCACATGATACCATACACCCCCCAACACATGACACCATAGACCCCCCAGCACATGATATCATAGACCTCCCACATGACATCATAGTTAATTGCTTTCACGGCTCGCCCTTGACAACAACAACCACAAATGATATGATAGACCCCCTCTGCGTGAGATTCCATTGCTTTCACGGCGCCTCCTTGAAAACACCCGCAAATATTCCATTTCAGTGCTTGTCCTTTACAATACTCACAAACACTGACCAATCAACCGTGCAAAGCAGCACATCAGTGTTGACGGATTCGCGCACAAGATGGTACAACTCAAGCGACGCATAAAAACGACACGCAAAACGACATACCAAGCAACACCCAGAACGGGATACCAAGCGGCATACCAGAAGACACACCAGAAGCCACACCACAAGCCACACCACAAGCCACAAAGAATTAACAATTCGAAGTTGACTAATCACAGTAGATGTTCATCAGGAGAGGGCATTGATCAGGATAGCGACACTGAGAGCGCGCTCAGGAGGGCAATCAAGGGGGGCAATCAAGGCTGTGTTGTGCACAAAACATTTGCGGGAGGGCAATTAAGGGTGTCTGTTATGCACAAGACTGCAGGAGGGCAAGGGGAGCGCGCCTCCTCGTAATCTTTTTGAAGTTGAGTCATTACTGCCGCGAATTCGAAGCGCGTGCCGCCCAATTCATCGAACTGCCGAGGAAACAGAAACGGTTGAAGTCATGGATGGAGGTATGGTTGGCACTGGTCGGGGGTGCCCTCTACAGACTGTTCGTGCCCGGGGGCCTTTGTGATGGCCAGGGGGTGTATGTGATAAGGCCAGGGGGGTTATGGTTGGCACTGGGTGCCTTTTACAGGCTATTTGTGCCTGAGCCCGTGCAGGGGAATCAGATTCGCAGTTCGTGAAACGCGAGGGGGGTAGCATTAGGCCGGGGGGGGTAGCATTAGGCCAGGGGGGCTAGTATTAGGACCATGCAGGGGAATCAGATTCGCAGCCGACCTGAGCGTGAAACGTCGGGCTGCAGGGAGGGGATTAGTGATGCTGCGTACATTGCCTGCGCTGCTAGCAACCTATACTCGCCGCACCACATCTGAATACCCACCCACGCACCACTTCTTCTTTGAGCTCCTGTCTCTCGCGTTGGACCTTTTCCCTCTGCTCGTTCAGCTTGCTCAGGACCAACGCCTGTAAAGGAGGAGAAATCAGGGTTGCTGCATTCTGCGGATCAGGTTATGAGTTATCGCACGTCAAGATCAAACGGCGAAATTTGGCCAGACCCAGTTAAATGTTTGGTGAACTAGGTTGAATCTCGGTAGAAGTTGCGAAATCACATCTGATGATCGGGGCCACATCTAATGATCAGGACTGCGCTGTCTCCGACGCATCAACGACTGAAGTTGACACGCTCGAGACTTGCCTGGACTTCAGTGTCCACAACGATCGGTTTATCGCGCTCAGAACGAGACACATGCGCGTTTCCACCGATGCAGGCCCCAAGACCCCCTGCAAAGCCATGCAAGAAGCCCCGATGATTCGATTTCTCCTCAGAGGAGCACAGCAAAACCTCCCGCATCCCTGACTTCCACGAATCATTAGGGCCAGGGGACTAGGGCCAGGGGACTGGTTGTTGATGAACAAATATGACAAGAAGCTCTAATGCCCACTCGCAAAGTTTCATTGTCGAGCGTCGTGCACAGTTTCTCCAAGCTGATCTTCGCACAAACTCCTCCTCTTTGCTTCGCCGTGACTTGCCAATACCCAATGTCATCCTTCCCCTTTGCCCCGCTAGGGCCAGGGGATTAGGGCTGAAAGGCACGCGCTTCCGTCAACTTCGTCCACAAAAGCACGATCTTCACCATTGACAACTGATTTGTTAGCGCTGACGAGGGGGTTGGTGGGTGGCTCGCCTGCTCTACATAGACCTCCATGCATGATATCATAGACCCCCCCCATACGTGATATCATAGACCGCCCCCACATGAAGGTGGCTCGCCTGCTCTGTGATCAGGAAAGGATCTATTTCGGAAGGTTCGTCTCACGTTTTAACTCAGCCTCGCATAGACCACGCTCGAGCATAAGACGGGTTCTATTGTCATAGTGGCTGTAGTGGTTCTATAGTGGCTGTATCATATATGTGAAGGGGTTTGTATCCCTGTCTTGGCGCTTGCACGCTCCACAACAAGGCGTCCGCGGTGCACCGTGGATTAGCCGGGATATTCAAGGCCAAAAAGGCAGGCTGGCATATCTTGCTTTAGAAATTGTATGCAATTGGTGTGGTGGATCGGTCAACTTCGAACCACATTGGGGATTGGAAGTGATGCGAAAAAGGAAAGTTTACGCAAGCGCGTTCATGCACATCCAGGTCGAGCTGGTCGTCTGATCTGTGTATAATCGGTCAACTGTTCCTTTGATCAGAGCGCAAAGCTCTAACAGAAGGATGGATCCTCCGGATCAGCGCTGATCCAATCCAAATCCAAATAAACGTCCTATTGCATAAGCCACATTCGGACAGGATAGACAGGACAGGACAGGACAGGACAGGAGCTATAGGCTTGGGTGGTGGCTGCAAGCAGTGCGTGGAGGATGTCGCCTGCCAAATAGGAGGCTTGGATCCCTCGTAGATACCTTAACGGGCCGCTGCTCGGCATCCACTTTACCCGCATCCAGCCCAGATTCCCTTGCCATAGACCCCCATGCACGTTATCATTGACTCCCCCTTACATGATATCATACGGCACACCTGCCGCTGCTCGGCATCCACTTTACCCGCATCCAGCCCAGATTCCCTTGCCATAGACCCCCATGCACGTTATCATTGATTCCCCCTTACATGATATCATACGGCACACCTGCCGCTGCTCGGCATCCACTTTACCCGCATCCAGCCCAGATTCCCTTGCCATAGACGCCCATGCACGTTATCATTGATTCCCCCTTACATGATATCATACGGCACACCTGCCGCTGCTCGGCATCCACTTTACCCGCATCCAGCCCAGATTCGACCCGCTCATGCAGCGCTGTGAAAGACTCCGCGACTACCTTAAGCCAGAGGGTCCATGTGATAAGGCCAGGGGGTCTATGCAATGAGGCCAGGGGGTCTGCGTGATAAGGAGAGAGAGTTAACCCCATCTTTTCAACAGTTCTGAGCCGAAATTCGAAACTTTTGGTGATTGCACAGCTCCATCCCCGCAGTACTGAGCATTTGATGTCCAACATGCATTTGCACAACACTATCCAACATACATTCGCAGCACTCATGCAAGTCCAGACGTCACACCTGTGCATAGTAATCTTGAGTCGCCCAATCTTGAATCCAGGGTCCCAAAGCGCTTGCTTTCGACCAGCGTCGATCATCAAACATGCTGATTGACTTTGAGTTCATTGAAGGAATGCTCTTCAAAGACATTCACTGAAGGAGTGCTTGGCAAGACTGATGAGGCTGGCTTGCTTGCCGCTGATGTTGAAGTTGCATTCAACGAGATCGCCATCATTGAGGCTGTGTTTAAGCGAGTTCCTTCGTGGTTGCTTCGGGTTGAAATAAAGGTCGGGTGTCATCATTGACACCTGGCACAGTACCAATTCTGCAAATAATCTATGGGTGAATTATCAGGCGTATCGCATGCTGTGCCAGGGGCTGCGGTGATGGGTGATGGGTGATGGGTGGTAGCAAGCATAGGCTGACAAGGTCAGCCGTGGCGGACCCCTTCCTGGTTTTGGTCCATCTCAATGCATAGATCCTATGCTATCATGAAGAGGGGGTCTATGATAATACGTTAAGGGTCTGTGATATCATGAAGAGGGGGTCTATGATATCATGCATGGGTATGACAAGATAAGCCTTGCGCATTCCCTCCACGCTTTGGCCCATCTCGTCCTGCAATTTGTTGTTGCTCTCCTTCCAGTTTCAAGGCAGGTCACCGAATGAGCGTCGCTGAAGGGCAGTTCCATGATGCTATGTATGCGCGTCTATGATATCATGCATGGGGGTCTAGCACCACTCCTTCCAGTCTACGATATCATGCATAGGGGTTTAGCACCACTCCTTCCAGTCTACGATATCATGCATAGGGGTCTAGCACCACTCCTTCCAGTTTCGTCTATGATATCATGCATGGGGGTCTAGCACCACTCCTTCCAGTCTATGATATCATGCATGGGGGTCTAGCACCACTCCTTCCAGTTTCATGGCAGGTCATTTCGGCGATCACCGACGAAGAGAGAAAATGTCAGGGTTGTCAGAGCCAGCTTTTTATGATGTGGGGTTGTCAGAGACAGATCTTTATGATGTGCGGTTATTTTGTTCGAAAGTCAGAGTTGAATCGGAATGTTTAATCGCATCAGGGGTTCAGGTTGGAACTGATATGATGCGTCCATGTGTGTCACATGAGGAGGTCTATGCATAGTATATGAGGGGGTCTATGGCTGAATAGGTTCAAGCTGATGTGATGCTGACACGTTTTTGCTCGCAATTCGATGATTGACATTTGTGTTCGCATGCTTTATTTCCAGCAATCCAAACACAGGCTGTCTCCACGCTTTGTGCGCTAACTTGCCTACGGTCGCCGGCAAGTCGGATGCTAATTAGGAGTCGCACACAAGATACGGTATTTTGATTGCCACTTGCCGAGACTGGGACCCTTCAGATGTCAAATTAGATCAAGCTATCAACGAATGTGGGAGCACAAAGAAACTTGGCGACGATGGTTTGGAGAGGTTTTCGTTGTGCTGAACAGGTACGAGTACGTCTCTGTTGACCGTGATCGAGATTTGATGACAGAGAACCAGGCATGAGGAGATGAGGAGATGAGGAGAGTGACTTCTCTTGTCAAGAAGGAAACTGTGAGAGACGCATCGAATCGAACTCGCTAAAAGACTTTCCGAAGACTTTCCGATCTTGACCATGTTGACTAAGCGTGGAGAAAGAGTTTCGCATGCTGAGCACCTGGCGTCAGCTACAATGAGCCGCAAAAGAGATTTGCGCGTTGCTAATTGACTGTTTTCGGTGGTTCGTCTTCTCGCCAGGCACCGTGAACGCTTTGCACACGCGGTCTTTCATGACGCTCAAGCATGCAGGTGGTTGAGCGTCTCACGAGATGACGCTGAAGCATGCAGGTGGTTGAGCGTCTCACGAGATGACGCTCAAGCATGCAGGTGGTTGAGCGTCTCACGAGATACGGTTTCGGAAAGTGTTGCTTTTCACTTTTCCAATGCGATGATGGGCTTGAAGAGGCTAAATCCAAATGCTTCTTGCGCAGTAGCTCGGCTTGACCCTCCCTGGTGAAGCGCCCATGTGTGTCACATGAGGCGCGTCAATGCATAGCCTGTGAGGGGGTCTATGCATAGCATGTGAGGGGGTATATGGCTTGACTCTCCCTGCTGATGCGCCCATGTTTTGCCTCCAGTTCCATGTGTATGGACTCGATCTTGTCGAGCAGAATTTTTTCCCTCTTCTCGGCATCCTTATCTCTTTGAGCATTTTCGCTGTTTATGTGATCTGTAAGCTCAGCGATCGCCTCGGATTCATGGGAAATACGATTGGGCTCGGGCCAGATTGACGAAGAAGAGAATAAGGGCTGGCCTGTGGTGGCCTCTTCGGCTTAGTGCATGGCATGCCTGGCCTGTGGTGGGCTCTTCGGCTTAGTGCATGGCATGCCTGGCCTGTGGTGGGCTCTTCGGCTTAGTGCATGACATGCCCTTTACGTGTTTCTGTGCGTCACCTTCTTGTTGCCCCAGGTGACGACATGCAGACATAAGATCAGGGGAGGTATCAGGGCCAAGGGAAGTATTACACCAGGGCCAAAGTGGGCTTCTTCTTGGTGTTTTTGATGATACACCAGGGCCAAGGGGGTATCGAATCAGGGCCAGAGAGGGTACTATACCAGGGCTGGGGGAAGTATTATACCAGGGGAGTTATCATTCAGGGCTAGGGGAAGTATTAGATCAGAGCTGGGTAGGTAAGGGGTATGAGAAAGAGGGGGGGGGGGTAATCATCAAGGGTGAGTGTAACTCCCCAACTAGTACAGATCTTTAGGACCAGGGGACTTGGGGCCAGGGGAGTTAGGGCCATCAAGGGTGTGTGTAACTAGTCAATAGTACAGATCTTTAGGACCAGGGGAGTTAGGGCCAGGGGAGTTAGGGCCATCAAGGGTGTATGTGACTAGTCAACTAATACAGATCTTTAGGACCAGGGGAGTTAGGGCCAGGGGAGTTAGGGCCAGGGGAGTTAGGGCCATCAAGCGTTTGTGTAACTAATCAACTAGTACAGATCTGTCACACTTCGCACATCTACGGGGCTGTAGACGCTGGTTCCTGTTGCACTTCAAAGCGATCCGTATACCGCTTCTGGTACGCCTTCTTTCACTCTCCGAGGTAAGGGTGCCCTGGTAACGTGAGCGTAAGTGTGGGAATTGTCCTCTTTGTTCTCGTCACGGAGGCGGCTGACGGCATCGTTGACCTGGGGGGTCGAATGATGGTCACTTTGTGCAATGTACGGCAGGGGCAGGGGCTACGGAAGGGACCCAAGGGGCATATAATATGGTATAACGCGGGTCAGAGCGGAACTGTTGTAGTCGATGATATGACCGCTACGGCTCCGGATTAGAGGAGCGACGGAGGGGTATGGTTGCATTGCGATGGAGGTGCGTATGGTTGCATTGCAATACAGGTGCATATGTGAGCTGACTGACACTTTTGTTGGCAATGGCGATGTGGCGGCCTATGGGCATGGGCCAGGTGCCATCCGAGTGTTCGGGCGTGATATATGTCAGGACGATTGGGCTAGTGTCGGTGAGACTGAGGTCTGATATTCATACCACCGCAATCACCAACGGAAACTCGTGAGTGGTGCAAGTTTTGAGTATCAGAAACTTTGAATGTGAGACGTGCTGGGCGTTGCTTACCTTCGTTTTAGGTTCGCTGGTGCCTAGATTTTCATTGTGGTCTTGGTCGATTGAATTCCGTTTGGAAGCTTAGATGGTGTAGTTGCCTTCTGGTGAAGCTTATAGCGGCTACTGCCTTCCGCTTTGAAGCGTAGTTGGTTACGTTCGCGCCTTTTCGTTTTGAAGCTTAATTGATTACTTTCATTGCTGAGCATAGCGAGCTCTCAACTGCGCGTGTGCGAGTGAGACATCTCACATGCGTACATCTTCCTGGCGGACACTTGAACCAGCCCTGGCCGTGTCCTGCACAAGGGGCCCTGCGATTGGATTGCAAAGGGTCCAGTTGGACTGCAAAGGGTCCAGTTGGACTGCAAAGGGTCCAGTTGGACTGCAAGGGTTCCAGTTGGACTGCAAAGGGTCCAGTTGGACTGCAAACGGTTCAGTTGGACTGCAAAGGGTCCAGTTGGACTGCAAAGGGTCCAGTTGGACTGCAAAGGGTCCAGTTGGACTGCAAAGGGTCCAGTTGGACTGCAAAGGGTCCAGTTGGACGGCAAGGGGTTCAATTGGACTGCAAACGGTTCAGTTAGACTGCAAGGGGTTCAGTTGGAAAGCAAGGGCTTCAGTTGGACTCATTTACGCGCCTCTGCCCGGATGTGTGCCGTCACATCCTGCGATTCTGCCTCGAGGGCCGCAAGACGCTCTTCGTATGCTTCTTCCTACGTAAAGAGGGCGCCTCAAACATGCACGGTAACAGACACGCTTAGACCTGCGTGCATCATAGCATGGACTCCTTGTGGCATAGCATAGACCCCCGTATTATGAACAAGAGTCGAGGGATGCGGACTCGTTTTGTCAAAGTTTTGGCATGACTGGGGGCGAACGGCGTCTAATCAGCAGTGGCGGATCAATGGCCTACAAATATGCGATGCGAGGATGCCATGTACATGCACTGACAGTGGTTTTCTGCCAAACTGATATCAAAGAAGATGTTCGATATTTTAGTATTTAGAAATAGCGCTTTGAGAAGCTACTGGTGATTGGAAAAAGGTCGCATCCGGTCTATGCCGTTATAAGTGGAAGTTGTGAAAATCAATCCTCCGTGCATCATAGCTAGACCCCTCTGCATCATAGCATAGACCCCCTCTGCATCATAGCATAGACCCCCTCTGCATCATAGCATAGACCCCCTCTGCATCATAGAATAGACCCCCTCTGCATCATAGCATAGGCCCCCTCTGCATCATAGCATAGACCCCCTCTGCATCATAGCATAGACCCCCTCTGCATCATCGCATAGACATACATGCATCACAACATAGACCCTTATAGCATAGCATAGACCCCCGTGCATCATAGCATAGACCGCTCGTGCTACATCAGACGAGGCGTCTCGCATGCATCGCTCAGCATTATGAGACACATACGGCGACTATTTACCAGAGGGGGTCTATGCTATGATGCAGAGGGGGTCTATGCTATGATGCAGTATAACGACCTCCCCTCGTAAACGCCTTTAAGAAAGAAGACAGGAGACTGAACACGTGGTTGCGGGCTATGGACCGCTTTAGCCA
>Ga0099797_100750_pt1 | contig 19654 bp, 20 predicted proteins | sample Uncmet_Sort48C_1_FD_89871 | JGI IMG/M metagenome (GOLD analysis project Ga0099797, IMG submission 89871) | Marine eukaryotic communities from CALCOFI LINE 67, Pacific Ocean - C012_Sort48C_1 | ecosystem: Environmental > Aquatic > Marine > Oceanic | place: Pacific Ocean: Monterey Bay | collected...
GGGAGCAAGGTTGGGAGCAAGGTTGGGACCAAGGTTGGGACCAGGGTATGGGAGAGAGTCTGGGAGAGAGTTATGCGGCGATGGAGGGTCCCACTAGCGCAAATCCTAATGCCAGGTAAGAACCCCTAAGGCTACGCCTGTTTGGGGAAAAATCAAAATTTCATGAAAAATCTCATGTTTTGTGTCATAAAAAAACATACCCTTCAAGAACGATTTTTTTAGAACGCATAGACAAACACAACGGATGCATTCCTGGATATGTCTTGACCAAAGGAAATGGGAAAATTTCGTCGGAAGTCAAACGAATTCACAGATTCTGAGAAACCTTCATTTTTTCTGGCCCAACTCTTAACTTTTTCGACTAGCCCTTTTGAATCAAATTCCCCCTGCCTATGTATTACTCTTAGACCTTTAAAGGCGTTACGAATCATATGATTCTAACAAAAGGAAAAACAATTCCGTCTTTACAAGCCATCTAGAATTTCGATTTCGAAAAGCAAAACGAACGGCCGCACCCTCACGCTGTTCCCGCCCACCCCGACATGCCTCCCCCCCACACATCCTGCCGACAGTAAGCGGAATCGGCCCGTCGTCCCAAACTCTACCGTCTTGTCAGACTGTACTGGCGTCTCAGACTGCACCGTCATCTCAGATTGCGCCGTCGTCCGAAACTGTACCGTCGTCTCAGAGCGTACCGTCGTCCCACACTGTACCGTCGTCTCAGATTGTACCGTCGTCCGAGACCGTACCGTTGCCGCAAACCGTACCGTCTCGCGCAAACTGAACCGTCGTCCGTACAGCGCCTTGCACAGCAGCTTGCACAGCACCTTGTACAGCACTTCGTACAGCACTTTATGCAGAGGCGTAACTAAAAGCTCGTGAAGGAGGCCCGTGAAAGCGTTTTGATATTGAGAGCGGAGCCCTCAGCAGATAGGATGGAAATCGTCGCGGGCGAGGCGGGCTGGGCGGGCGGAGCAGGCGGGCGGGGCGGGCGGGCGCGAGCGCGAGCGGGCTCGCGCGCAGGCTGGCAGAACGCGGGCACGCGCGGGCGCGGCTGGCGGGGCGGGCGTGCGTGCGTCAGAGAACAAATACACCCACATGAAAGACCCGGACAAACGGTTCCCTAACACGCACACCCCACTGCGTCTCCAGGCGGTGCGCTTCAGAGGGGAAGATGGGGCGTGCGTCGGAATACAAAATTGGTACGCGCGGTAAACCGTCAACCTTTGCTTGCCGCGCGGGATGACTCGTAGAGCCTTCCCCGATATATCTCTCAAGCAGTGACGCACTCGTGAGCTCGTGCTTGCAAGATCTAGAAATCCGACCCCGCCACGCTGCATCTGGTCCTGCAATACAACGACGAAACACACAAGAACAACATGCAACATCAGCAACATTTGAAAAAGCCTGAGCGTTTGCCATTTTATTTGCGCTCTTGACATCCCAGACTGCATGCATCGGCGGTCCTGGCCGCTGCAAACACCCGCTAGCCAAGCTAGAAGCTTCCTGGAAGCTTCCCTGCGATTTTCAAGAAAACTCAAAATTCCATGAAAATCTCCATCTTTTAGTGGCATAACAAAACTTACTCTGCAAGAGCGATTTTTCTATAACGCATATGCAGACATAACGAATGCATTCCTGAATATGTCTTGACCTCATGGAGAAGGGAAAATTGCTTAGAAGTCACACGAATTCACAGATTCTGAGAAATCTTCATTTTTCTGAACCATTTACACAACTTTTTCATTGGCCCTTTTGAATCAAATTTCCCCTGCCGCTGTATAACTCTTAGATCACAGAAAATCTCTACGAGTCATATAGCCATTTAAAAAAGCTGGACAAACGCTTCCCTAGACCACACACCCCATTGCATCTCCAGGCGGTGTGCTTCAGCGGGGAAAATTGCCGCCTAAATTCGAGCGGCGCGCGTCAGAGTATAAGTATAACCACCTAAAAGAACCGGATGACCGCTTCACGAAACCGCACTCCCCACAGCGTCTCCAGGCGGTGTGCTTCAGAGAGGAATACGGCCACCTAATTTCGGGCGGCGTGCGTCAGAGTACAAACTTGGCGCGCGCAGAAAACCGTCAACCTTTGTTCACCGCGCGAGATGACTCCTAGAACCTGCTCTCGTTCGAAATCTCTCTGTATTTTTTGCTTTCGCGATCTCGCCAAGTCTCGGCGCACGCAATGCATGTGCCGGACTTATCGCATGACTACGTTCGAAACAACAAAGAAACAAAATCATGATAACTTCAAAAAATCTATGAAAAAACTCTACAACGTTTTTGCGGACGATTGCCGACATCGAAAATCATGCTTGGATCCTCAAAAGCATACGCAGACACTCGCTAGACAGCTTAAAATATTCTAAGAAGCTTCGTGGCAAATTTCGAGAAAACTCAATGCTTCATGAAAAGTAAACTTTTTTGTACCACGACAAAACCTATTCTGCTTGAGAGATCCTTCTACAACGCATAGACAAACACAACGAATGCATTCCCGGATAGGTCTTGACCTCATGAAGGAGGGAAAATTATTTAGAAGCCAAACTAATTCACAGATGTCGAGTAATCTTCATGTTCTGATCCATTTACACCAATTTTTGACAAGCCCTTTCGAATCAAATTTCCCCTGCCACTGCATTACTCTTAGAACTAGAAGCTCTACGAGCCATATAGCCACCTAAAGGAGCCAGACAAACGTGTCCCTAAATCGCGCACCCCAATGCATATCGCCGCCGTGCTTCGAAGTGGAAAATGGCTACCTCAGTTCCGGCGGCGTGCGTCGGAGCACAAGTATACCCACCAGAGATCTGAGACGACGGCACAGCCTGAGACGACGGTACCGTCTGATGCGACGGTACAATCAGACACGACCGTACAATTTGGGGCAATGGTAAAATCCGGACGACGGTACAATTTGGGACGACGGTGAATTCTGGGACGACACTGCTGTCTGAGACGACAATCCAAGCTGACACGACGGTACAATTCTGACACGATTGCACATCCTGACAGGACGGTACAATCTGAGACGACCGTACAATTTGAGACGACGGTGCAATCTGACGACGGTACAATCTCACACGACGGTACGGCCTGGGACAACGGTACAATTCCCCGCTTCCCCTTCGCACCTTCTGCCGGAGCATGATACATATGGAGAGAAAGAGACAGACAGAGAGAGAGATATTCATATACATATATACATGCAAACATGCACACATGCATCCAAATACGTATACAGGAACATACGTGCATACATGCATGCATACATACGTACATACATACATACGCACATACTTACATACAGATATAAATATGCATATGCATATACGCATGCAAGCTAGATATGCATATATAAAATGCATATACATAGTCGCATTCATATACTCATAAATATTATGGTCCGATCCCCTTATCCCTCAATCCCCTTCTCTTCCCTGATGGTATGGTCCCCGGGGAAATGGATCCCCCGAATCCCTAACTCTCCTGATGGTATGGTCCTGTGCTCGTGCAGCTGTGCTGGCACGATTCGACATGTTGCCGATTACAATGCCTGGACCGCCGCGGGAACCAGACCATACCACCAAGGAAGGCGGCATATGCGATCCAAGGCTAGCAACCCGTATACTAATCCCCGATCGGTCATGGAGGTACTGAAGAAAGGACATATCACTTCTTGAGGCCGCCGGTGTGGGACCATACCATCGCTGAAGGATGATTGGATCTGTGGACCCTATACCCTGGACCGTAAATTGGCACCCGGTTGGAAGGGGACACGGTGCTGAGTGCCTCTTTTCGGTGCCCGTTTGCTAGCCCGTCCGATTTTTTTTTCCTGCTCGATAGGGATCGTTTCCCTTACCCTTGCATGCAGGTCCTGTCCTTTCCATAAGCTTTTTCAACATACGCGTGCTTTTCTCAGGACAAGCGCTACAGGACACCTCTGTCAATAACGTGACGATATCCATAAATATATATATATATATATATATTTATACATTCATACATATATGTATGTTCGTGCGCCGCCGCTAATCGCCAGCGCCTCCCCCACTTACAAGGGTAGGGCCTGCATTGCCGTCGCCTGCTAGGGTCGGGTCTGGGATCAGATTGTTTTATAGGCAAACCACAAGAGGGAGGCAACCACTTCGCTTGCATGGCGGGGAGCCTGCTCCGGCTAGGCACTACACCCTACACTCGCAAATGGTGAGAAGCCTGGCGGCCGGCGCCCCGACACACAGTCTGAGGCGTCTGAAACGTTCTGAAATGAGGCGGGACTGAACAATTGCGATCTGCGCAGCAGATCTCCGCGCGCAGCAGAAAGAGATGTCCAGAAATCATGCCCCAGATAAAACCATCCACAATATAATTGACTCGTAAAGCCTTCTGTGCTCTAAGATTAATACAGCGGCAAATGAAATTTGATTCAAAAGAGCCAATCAAAAAGTGGTGTAAATAGTTCAGAAAAATGAAGATTTCTTAGAATCCGTGAATTCGTTTGACTTCGGAGCAATTTTCCTGGCTAGCTTAGGTCACGAGCTATCCAGGAATGCATTCATTGTGTCTGTCTATGCGTTTGAGAAAAAAACTGTACACAGATATAGGTTTTTCTCATGACACCCAAAAAGTCGAGATTTTCATGAAAATTTCAATTTTCTCGAAAATCGCCGGGAAGCTTCCAGGAAGCTTCTAGGATGACCAGCGTGTGTTATCGAGCGTCAGCGGCTGTCCGGGCATGTTTTCCTGTTGAAAAGGAAAAGACGCTCTCGTTAACGTCGACGTGTTTTCAATTGTTTGGTGCTGCTCGTGCGATATTCTCACGTTTTATCTTTGCCTTTCAAGGCCTAGCTGCACCGTGGCGGAGCCGATTTGCTAGAAGCCTGCAAGAACGAGCCCAAGTCAGCGTCACGACGTGAGATATATTCCGGAAAAGGCTCTACGAGTCATCCCGCGCGGTAAACAAAGGTTGACGGTTTACCGCGCGCACCAAATCTACGGGAACCAACCTGACAGGACACGCCAATCTTTGCTCGCAGCGAAGCCGCTGCAAGAACGAGAGGAGCGAGGTGCCAGGCATGACCCTTGACAAGTCCAAGAAAGCGAAGTACCCGAGGACAGCGTCCACAAACTGCCGGACCAGCGCGCTGCCAACAGGAGAAAGGGGTCCCGCCCTGCTGCCGCGCCTCGAAATGACGTCCGTCCGCAATACAGACCCCCTGGACAACAGGCCCTAAACTATCCAGATACTCTAGTAGAACTATCTTCATAATTTAAACCCTCTCCGAGAATTCCGTGTAAGGGACTCTGAGTTGAACGCACTTTACGCAATGCGGCTCACATAGAAACATGTGCCGAGTACAGAAATCATGGATGCAAATTATGAATTGCGAATGCACACAAAACTAACTGCATTACAACAATGATTTCAAGCAAATCGCAGATACGCATACTGTGCGAATCCCCTACACGTTCAATCGGCTGTACCCAATCATCGCCGAACATTTTTACCTGCCGTCGAGATGTTTCCTGACGGCTTACGATTCAACAGCACAAAAGGAATGGGTATCCCTCTTCACAATACCAACACTCATTTATGGTCACTGACCCGTGACAGCCATGCAGAAACCAGATTCCAGAACATTTCGAGACACCAAAGGACGATATTAAAATACGACAGACATACCCCGATGGACCTGTACGGAGAAAACTTTTAAAACGAAAGTCGGGGAGCAAGCGCGGACACATGGAGCGTCCGCGGAGCAGCATTCGTACAACCTGCAGACGAAGACAAATTAAATTACTTGCTAGGCATGCAAATGAGGAAAACACGTATATCTGTTAAGAAACATTTGATCGCGTCCAAGGAAATCACTTCACTAATGCGCTATAACATCCAAATTGGTGCGCGCGGTAACCGTCAACGTATGGCTTACCGCGCGGAATGACTCGTAGAGCCTGTCCTTTTTCTCAATGCATTGATCATCCCGGCCATCCTTTGGGCTTTGCCGACGTATGAGAAGCGTCCCAGATGCTCGCAGCACTGATCTTTGATACGGATTGTCCGTTTGAAACGCATGAAAACTTCTCATTCCCAGCAAATTTTCAATTTTTTCTATGAAAATATGTCCTTTCTAGAATTGACTTAGGAACTTTTAGAAAGATTCTTAGCAGTCCGAGAATGTCCTATGAGCTCTCTTGAAGCTTCCTAGCGCGCACAAAGAAACTTCGAAAGTTACCGAAAAATCTAATTTGTTGATGCATGAAAAAATGTTTCCGCCAATAGGAATTTCCCTTAGAGAAAGCAATCGACACAGCGAATGCATTCCTGGATGAGTATTAACCAAAGAAAGGCTGGAAAATTGCTCCCGAACATACGAATTCACAGATCGTAAGATATTTTTTATTTTCTGTTCAAAATTTACATCTTTTGGCAGCCTGTCCGAAGCACGACTTCCCAGCAAACCGTATTACTCTTGGAGCTAGACAGGCCTTACGAATCATATCAACTGTGTTCCTGGCAGAACCGGCACGACTGTCGGCCGTACTGGGATCGCACTCCACCATAATGCAACCAACAATTTGATGCGCGCGGTAATTCGTCAACCACGTTTACCGCGTGGGATGACTCGTACAGCCCCTTCTTGATCTCGATTCTCGATTCATGCCTACGACAACCTATGGTAGCGCGATATTGCGACAAAAGGAATCGACCACTTTTTTCAGCTTTTCAACTTTTCAATTGTAGGCCCTTCTCACCAGATGGCAAGAGGCCCTCTCAATCAGCTGAAGAAACAACCACACTGCCTGATGCAGTTTGGCTCAGAAGGATGAAATCAATCCAAAAACCTCACAGGAAGTGAAGTCATGGAACATCAAATGAATGAAAATCAATTCAAGTGCCAGTACTCTCCAGCTCATCCTCAATGTCTGCCATGCAACCACCCATCAAGGTCCAGCACTGATTGAACTCCCCTGCATCGAGAATGTCCAGCCATGGCAATAACTGCGGAAGATCAACAGCATCTCCCGTGTCACACTTCTTTCCTTTTGCAACCAACTCATCCTTTTTTGTGATCAGTTTTTCGAGCAAGACCATCCCAACATCCTGCTTACTGCTCCATGCAATGGGACAATCATAGCTCAAAGAACGTTACTCGGTACCAATGGCTTTTCCACATCTGCACATCCTCTCCTCTTGAGGTATCCTTCTGCGTCGACCAGTCTCAATGGGCAGATTGTGTTCAGCCAAAAACCACCTTTTCAGAGCACAGCTAGATCTTGTGTTCCTTCCCAGAACACTCCAAGGCCTCTTAGTACTCCAGTTGGGAAAAACTTGAACCAGTCATCTATGTTTTTCCGACTTTTTGACCCTTTCTCTCACCTCTCTTCTTGCCTCCATCAAAACATACTTACTGATTTCTCTCAATCTTGGCTCATCAATTTCACTGCAGTGCTCTTCATCAGTGAGCAAAAGTCGAGACTGCAATTCCATCCACCTTTTGAATGCTCCAAGCAATCTCCTTGACCTTATGCCACCAACCAACACCAAAGAGCCCGGCTTCCTGTGCCAGTTCACCAACAGCACTTTCCTCCATAGTGGGTGCATCGTCAGCAAGACAATCAGCTGCAAACTTCAGAGCTCTGGACTTCAAAACATCTTCAGTCCTCAGCATTCTGAGCAACCAAAGCATAGCAAAAAATCCTGGTCTCCTCTGAGTCCCCAACAGCTGAGCCACTTATCCTCTCCATTTGAAATGAACTTATCTTTTTTATCAATTCAAACTTCTCCAGCATACACCCCAGCTCCTCTAACAACAGCAATGTGCAGTTCTCTTCTGCATCCCCAATCCAAACCTGGAGTCTTGGCCACCAAAATGGACACATTGTGTGCAGCTTGCTCCATGTTCTGAACAACTTGTCTCCTTTGCCGATCAAAACTTCCATCCATCTGCATCCACAAACCAACAAACTTGATGCATTCCACCCACTCCATATTCTCAAATGAATTCATGTCAGGTGTAATCCTTCTCCTGCCCACCACAAAAGCCATCAACTTGCTTTTCTTCTTGTTGATTTCTGTCTTCTCAGTCTCAGCCACTTCCAAAACCCTTTGTACAAGCCTCTGAAAGCATTGTTGAATCTGTTCACAACTGTCAAGTCATCTGCATACATGACATGGCTCACTCTCAACCCACCCAGTGTAGGAATTGAATTGTTGTCAACTTCAAGAGAGTTCACCATGCCATCCAAAGCTCTACCACAACCACCATCAAGCACCACATCGGCCAACAATGGGCTCCATGTCCCTCCCTGTGGTACACGATTACCAATAGCCATGGCTCCTGCTTTCTCTCCTAGATGCTGCAGAACCAGCTTTGATTGCTTATTGAACTTCACAAAGAACTTGATCAAATGCTGCCAGTTGCCAACTTCCAACCTTTGCCTTAGCCTCCATACACACAGATCACAATGTATCTTGTCAAAGAAAATTGAAAAACCCAAGAAAGCACACCAAAGAAAATTCCATCCACGAATTCGTGCCACACTCAACAAGCCAAGCAGGCAGATGGCTCTTACAATGGTCTTGTGCTTCTTGCGGAATCCACCTTGTGACCAGCGAAGCTGCAGGGTAGATGCCAGACTCTTCATGCAATTTGTTTCCAGCAACCCCCTTATGATGCTCATCAAACTAATTCCCGTCAGATCAAGAACACTCTCAATCTTTCTGCCTCCTTTTGGAATCGTTTGCAATCTCAGGGTAATGGAATACTTAGGGAGAATTCCAAATCTCCAATTGTTCATATCCACCAAATCCATGCCTTTTCTTCCCAGTGCACAATCCCTGAGAGCACCCACTAACTCTGAAGGCCATCCATCTTCTCCAACTGCTTTGCCCCTTTTGGCAATCCAAAATTCGTCAGTCTTGAGCAGCTTGAGAATAGCCTGATTCTCATCACTCTCCCAATCAAAAGGCTCCGCTTCACCCATCAGCAACTCCTCGGGAGCCAGAACCTTCTTTTCGTTGCAAGCACCCATCTCTTTGATCAAAAGATCCTTCACCTCCTCAATGCCCACAGAAGATACCTGCACCTTTTTCTTCTCTTGAACCAAAGACCACCATTCATGTCTCCTTGAAACATCGTTCAGTCTCTTCCTCACCTCAATCATTTTGATGTTCTGCTTCTTCATCTTGATTTTCTTGTCATGTGCCCTCACAGCTCTTCTCTGCTCAATCATTTCCTCCAGCAGGAACTTTTCCTTCACCTTGAGCTCTGCAATCACATCCAAATCACCAGAATTCTTCATGAGCTCATTGAAACTTCTCCACCTTCTTTGAGTTCCATGAAACTTGGACTTCAACTCAAACAAAACGGAATCCTTGTGTCCCTTGCCAAACTTGAATTCCTTCAACTTGATATCCTTCTTTTCCCACCGCACCAAAGCTGTGTTCTCAACTGCTTCCATGAAACACTCCATGGCCTCCTGAGAAAACTTTTCATCCTCTTGAAATGCTGCACCCTCCATCCAGTCAACTGCAAGATGAACTTCCCCATTGTCGAGTAGATCCACAATGACTTCTCCTTCTCTGCATGCCTGAAGCCACCCTCTGTCCATAACCCACACATTTTGTCGTCTTGCAGCACTGGCAACTTTGACAACCTGTTGTCTGCCAGTAGAACTCACACAAGTGATGGTTGCCATGATGCAGGCATGGTCACTTAAAGGATAAAACTGAATTCGTGCCACACCACAATCCAACACTCTTGCAGTACTGCACCAGCAATCACAATTTGATCTGCCATTAGATCCATAAAAAATCAACTCATTTGGAAACATCCTGCCATTGCACACCCACATACAACCACTCTCCTTGCACAAATCGACCACAAACTCGCAATTCATGTTAACATACTTGTCATGATTCTCAATTCTTTCTTTTTTGATCTCCAAGGAATCAATGTCAGCTGAAAACGAAGATGTTGTTTCACATCCTGCAGCAATGAACTTGGAATCAAACAATTCCGGAGTTCTGGCGTTCAAATCACCACAGAATAGTATGTCCCACTCATCGGATCGGCAATAAGAATACTTGAAAATGATATCCTGGAGTTGACACTTCACTTCATTGGACTCCGCACCTGCCACTGTGGGACGACGCAAACAAATTCATCGAAACACATCATAAAAGGCATCAAAAAATTCGAAATGTTTGCATTTGCCAAATTCCGCTTCCAGATCTGAAAACATTCCTGCATATTCGCAAGCACTCCACAGAATCCCTACGACATCCCAGAAACTTCTGAAAAGCTCCCTAACAAGTCTTAAGAAAAGTCAAAATTTCGTGAAAACCTGAAATTTCGGAGTCATAAAATTGTTCTTACATAAATTCGATTTTAAAACAATAGAATCGACACAACAAATGCATTTCTGTATAGGTGTTGAATTACTCTGTGAGCAAAAATTACTCCGGAGGGATTCCTTTTTATAAATAAATTTGTTTTCTTCATCTTTGTGATCGACTTTCGCTATTTTGTCGTTCACCAAATGGGCTTAAGTTTCCCAGTGCAGCAGTATTACTCTTCGAGCAGAAAAGCTCTACGAGTCATTTCGATTTGCCGCTAACGCAGCATAGTCCTTAGATAAAAATGCCGCCGCGGCATTCGCTCTGTCATATGGATTCTGGTTTGCATTTGTCGTGGATCCCGCCCGCGGCCGTGGCAGCAACAACGGCCTGCACGAGAGATGTACGACCTCTATCCGGAACCTTACCCTTATGCTGCTTTTCACGAAGTATTGCTTCGGGATCGCCGTTGCTCGTAGCGGCCGCCTCGTTCGTGAGTTCCTGTGCGCCTTCGTCTTCTGGTGATCGAACATTTAACGCGCGTGGCACCTTGCTGCAGCGCTGACGACAAAGCTCGATGAGTTCGTCTGCGTTTGCTCTGCAGGCCAATTCGTAGTTGCAGTGCATCCGGACCTTCAGGATCATTAGTCTATCGAGCTTTGTTGAATCCCGCTGATGCGGCGATTTGACAATGCAATGTTGAAATTCATGTCTTGAGACCCAAACCCGCTAGAGTTCGTGGAGCGATTCTTCGCAAGAACGACCTCGCTGAAAGAATTGAGCAATACAAAAAAAAGAGTGCCAGCGTCAATGGATCATTGAAGTTTGCTGCGCAGCGATGCGAAACCATGACGTGAGCTATGTGCGTCCTCCCCGGATCTTTATAATCTGCGGCAGACGTGCCTATGATGCGGTCTCCCTTTTTCATGGGGTTCATTTTCCCATTTGATGCGCGCGGTAACCGCCAAAAAAAAAAAAAAAAAACTGATTTGAAGGCAGCAACGCGTTCAGCTCGAGGCCGTCGTTAGAACTGCCCGGTTTTTTGAATTGGTTATCCGTCCAATTTCGCATCCGTGTATGTGGGACCAATGCCGATGAGCCATGGGCTCGATCACTCCAAGGAAGGATACAGTACGTGTCGTTGCGCACCCGGGCCGGGTAGCTGCTCCTTGGGAACTTCGCTACAAAGTCCTGGCAGGCAAACAAAAAGTCATACACAACCTTGAGAAAGTTCTTGAGTAGAACAGAGCTTCAATGGGGCACACCAGAACGCTCGGTATGCCGTGGACACCACCATTGGCCAGAAGGCCGCATCCGGTATGAGAACCAGATAGCAATGGTCAGCGCACAGGTGTGCGCTGGTTACGCTTTCATGGCACAGGAATGCCGAGTCCGACACCAAGCAAGGAATGCCGGACGACACTGGACGCCTCAGTTGCAATGACCATAGCATCCAAGGCAGCAGCGCAGAAAAAGGGTGCGCCGTTGCAGCACCGAAAGCCGAAAGCCGAAAGATGACGAAAGTAGCCCAGAGAGCCATCATAGCGACGCCCCAAAGCTCCAGCACGAAGGATGCGCGGTTGCAGAAACCATGGCCCTCTGGGAAGACCGCAACTGACACAGGATGCCAGAAGACACAGCAGCCTCGGGCACCGCGAAGGCGGCACCAGAGGGAACAGCACACGACGCTTCCATTGGCACCGGAGTGCCGATGTGTGCTGTTACCGCTACCATGCAAGATCCGTCGAAATCAGGGTGAGCGTGAGCAGAGCTCTGAAGGTTCTTGCGTGCACCCCAACGCGGTAACCGCCAACCGTTGTTACCGCGCGGGATGACTCGTGGAGCCCTCTCTTTCTCGATCACTGGTCCCTCACTACGATAATCTAAAAAACGTTGCGATTGCTCCAAAAAGAACACACATTCAAGCAACGCATCCAAAACTACCATCAATCCATCAAAACCCTTGCTATTTTCAATATTCTCCAGATGAAATACTATGATCTCAAAATCGCGCCTGGATAATCAAACGCACTCCAGGACAGCTTCTGGACATCCTAGATGCTTCTGGAACGCATCCTGCCGAGTTTCAAGAAAAATCAAATTTTCATGAAAATCTCGAACTTGCTGCGCGCGGTAAAATGTCAACCTTTATTTACCGCGCGGGATGACTCGTAGAGCCTTCCTGTGAACATCTTTCGCGCAATAACGCTCTTGTTAGCTCGCGCCTGCGCGCCCCTAACAAATAGACTCCCACTACGCTGCATCGCGTTCTTGCAAAGCAGCGGCAAAACATGAAAACGCTTTACGAACAGCACCAAACAATTGGAAACGTCTCGACATAAGTGACATGTTCTATCTTTAGTTAGCACTAACAATCATGCCTGGACACTCATACACGCTCAAGGACACTCGCGAGTTGTGCTAGAAGCTTCCTGGAAGCTTCCCGGCAACTTTCGAGAAAACTCACAATTTCATGAAAATCTTGACTTTCGGTGGCATAAAACAAATCCACCAAGAGAAATTGTTTAAAGCATCCTGGCGAGTCTCGAGAAAATCACCTTTTCGTGAAAATCTCGAATTTTTGGAGTCAAGCAAAAAATGACCGCCACTTAAATCGATTCTAAAACAATACAATCGACTATATGTTTGTAAAACTCTCAAGCTAATCTATATCGAAGAGTTACTCCGGCGTGATTTCTTTTCATAAATGATATCGTTTTTTTTTTTGTAATCGACTTTCGCGATTGTTTGGCTCACAAAATTGAATTAAATCTCCCGTTGTAGCAATATTACTCTTAGAGCAGAACGGCTCTACGAGTCATATGGCCGACACAATGTCGTGTTGCGATAGGCGCTTGTCTCGGCCTTCTGCACGAATTGCCTAGGCGCCAGTGGGCTGCCACCACTTAGTGCGCGCGGCAAACCGTCAACCTTGTTTATCGCGTGGAACCTTCCTGGGAATGTTTCTGGCGTCACGACGCTCTCGGCAGCGCTCGCTTGCAAGATCCCGGCAGATGCAACCCGCCGCGCTCCATAACCGTCCAGCAATATCGCGGCGCAGCATACGAACACCACAAAAACTCAGCAAACACCTAAAAATGCATCGGAGTCTACGAGATTCCCTAGACTTGTTTTAACTTCTGAAAATCAGACCAAGACACTCGCAAGCGACACTGGACACTCGCTAGCCATCCTAAAAGCTACATGGAAGCTTCCAAACGACTCTCGAGAAAAAAAAACGCAAAAATCTTTACGTTTTGCTGCGATGTAAAAAACCCTCTCCAAAAGGGATTTTGCTGGAACGTATAAACGGCCACAACAAATCAATTTCTGCATATGTCTTAGCTAATCTAACTAATAAAATTGCTTATAAGTCGAATGAACTCACGGATTCTGAAGAATCTTCTTTGTCTGGAATATCTATACTACTTTTCGTCTCCCCTTTTGAATCCAATTTTCCCTGCCGCTGTATTAAGCTTAGGCTAGTAAGCTCTACGAGTCATCCTTTCCTGCACCTTGTACATGATGTTGTCGTACGCTTCGCGTCGCTTCACAGCCGCAATGCTAGATTCGTGGACCATCAGACTCGCCGTTTACCATTTCTGCTTGCTCGAAACGCGCCAAAACTTGGAAGCGCGCGGTAAACCGTCAACCGTGTTTCCGCGCGGAAGGCTTGTAGAGACGGACGAGCTTCTCAGCTAAGACGTGCCGCAACCAATTCCATCACCATGCGCCCGTCCCTTTTTTTCCCCGAAATCGAACACAAAGCGGAAACATGGAGCAATGTAACGACTCTCGAGAATCGCGCTCAATCCCAGAATCTCGAACTCGCTCGTTCTCAGAGGCAGTAAGCTTTTCCTGGACCTCTCGCGCTCAGAATCCGAAACTGCGCGCTACAGCGTCGACTCACAGCTTGTCATAATTAAATTCTCATCTGCAGGCGTTTGTCGTAGCCCGAGAATCGCGCAAATATCAAAAAGCATCGAACGAGCAAACAATTCTCGAGAATGGCGCTCATTTCCAAAATCTAGACCCGTTCAATCTTTTGCTACAAAATTTTCCTGGACCTCTCGCTTTCAGAATCTCAAACTCTGATACCTTAACTCTATCCGGACAGCTTTTCACAATCATCTGACCACAGGGCCGCGAGATATTCACGATTGTGTAAAAATATTTTGGGAAAATGCGCCTAGCACTTCCGCCGCGACTTGATGCGCGCGGTAAACCGTCAAGCTTTGTTTATCGCACGGGATGACTCGTAGAGCCTTCTCCCGACATTTCTTCCCGCCATGCTTGTTTCAGTTCGCATTTGCAATAATTCCGCAAACCTACCTGTCATGGTGCATCTATGTCCTTCAATACAACGAAAAGGCGCAAGAACAACATAAAAAACCCTCAAGCGCTTGACAGCGCTTCGAAATTTTCAATATTTCCTCCATCATATTCAGCCAGCGAAAATCATCTCTAGGCACTCGCGGGCGCTTCGCCGCACTCGTTAGACATCCTAAAAGCTTCCTAGAAGTTTCCCAATAAGTTTCCAGAAAATTCAAAATTACATGAAAATCTATACTTTTTCGGTGTCATGAAAAAACCTATCCTCTGGTACAGCTATTTCTAAAACGCATAAACAGACACAACGATTGCATTTCAGGATAGCTCGTATCCTAAGCTAGCCTTGAAAATTGCTTAGAAGTCAAACGAACTTACAGATTCTGAGAAATCTTCATTTTTCTAACCTAACTCCTGAAACTTGGTGCGCGCGGTAAGCCGCCAACCATTGTTTACCGCGCGGGATGACTCGTAGAACCTTTTCTCTTCGATTACTCACAATACACGATGGTCAATCTTAAATTTGCAGAAAATGCATTACTGAAAACATCCAAAACTCAAGAAATCTCGACAAACTCTCGAATTTTTTTATTTGTTTCTCGAAATGTTTGGTTTCCAAAAATCATTTCTGCACAGCCAGATACAATTCAGAACACTCAAAAACCATCCTGGCAGCGTCCTGGAAGCTTCCCGTAAACATCATAGCAAAGTCGAAAATCATAAAAATCTCGATTTTTTGGTGTCATCAAAAAATATTTGCTCCATCAGATATTTTGCTACAGCGCATATACAAACACAACGACTGCATTTTTTGATAACTCATGACCTCAGGTAGGGGTGAAAATTGCTCCTATGCAAAACGAATTCGCAAATTCTAAAATATTTTTATTTTTGCGTCCGAAAATCAAAATTCTTTGACAGCACAATTGAAGCACGATTTCCCAGCAAACCGTATTACTCTTAGAGCTAGAAAGGCTCTACGAGTCATTTTTGACTAGCCCTTTTGAATCAAATTTCCCCTGCCGCTGTTTTATTCTTAGAAATTAGCAAGCTCTACGAGTCATTTCCCCTGCCTTGTACAATAAAGTATACTGTAAGACGGCGCTTCGCTGTTCTCTGTCTCTACAAGCCAATTACGCATTGTCCGTCATTGTTGCAGGCACATGGTGTGTCAGAGACAACAAAAAGGATTTCAAGTCAAATTCAACGGCCCAGAGACAGCTGAAAAATCATTTCTGCACACTCACAAACACTTCAGAACACTCAAAAACCATCCTGGAAGCGTCCTGGAAACCTCCCGTAAACATTTTAGAAAAGTCGAAAATCAAAAAAATCTCGATTTTTTTGTGTCATCAAAAAATCTTTGCTCCATCAGATATTTTGCTATAGCGCATAGACAGACACAACGAATGCATTTTTGGATAGCTCGTGACCTCAGGTAGGGGGGAAAATTGCTCCTATGCAAAACGAATTCACAGATTCTGAGATATTTCGATTTTTGTGTCCGAAAATCACATCGGTGCGCGCGGTAAACCGTCAACCTTTGTTTACCGCGCGGGATGACTCGTAGAGCCTTCCCCGAAATATATCTGAGGCCGCGACGCTATCTTCAGCTCGTGCGTGCAGGATCCCCCGCAAATCGACCTCGCCAAGCTGCGTCTGGACCTCAGAAGGCAGCGACACAGCATGAGAACACCATTCGAGCAGCACTCAACAATTGAAAACCCCTCGACTTCAGCGACAATTTCTCTATCCTTGGTAAACCAAAAATCATGCCTGGACACTAACAGCATCTCAGGAACACCCGCTACTCGTCCGAAGCTTCCCGACGACTATCGGAAAAACTCAAAATTTCGTAAAAATCTCAACTTTTTGGTGTCATAAAAAACTTATTCTTCAAGAGAGATTTTTCTATAAAGCATAGAGAGACACAACAGATGCATTCCTGGATAGCTCGTGACCTAAGGTAGCCGGGAAAATTCCATAGAATTCACAGGAATTCACAAATTCTGAGAAATCTTCATTTTTCCGACCTAACTGCCAACTTTTTCGACTCGCCGTTTGACATCCAATTTCCCCTCCCGCTGTATTACGTTGGGGCCCCTATGCTCCTTACATAAGAGGAGGTGCGAAGCACCCTTCGATTTCTAAGAATCAATCTTTTGCGTTCAGTAGACCTCATGAAAGCTTCCTGGCGATTCCCAGACACATTTTGTGACATGATAATTTTCTATATTTTCGAGTTGCATGTCCGAAATTCAAAGTAAAATCCCCACTATCAAAAAAACGAATTTCGGCGATTTCAAAATACCAATCTGCATGATTTTTAACAAAGAATTCGAATCTAGCCTTTACAAATCATATACATGGCAAAATGGATGTCAAAACTCCGAAAAACCTATTTGATGCGCGCGGTAAACCGTCAACCAATGTTTACCGCGCGGGATGACTCGTAGAGCCGGATCTTTCTCGATCACTCTTCCCTCGTTACGATCATCTAAAATTGGCTGCAATTACTTCAAAAAGAACAGAAAACTCAAGCAAGCGCATCAATCACTACCATCAATCCATCTAAAAAATTCGAAAATTTCAACATTTTCGGATGAAAATGTATGGCCCAGAAATCGATCCTGGATATTTAAACGCATACCACAATATTCACTGGACATCCAAGAGGCTTCCTGAAAGCATCCTGGCGATCTTCAAGAAATGTCAAATTTTCATGAAAATATCGCATTTTTGCAGTCATACAAAAAATTGTCCTTCGCCATAAATCGATTCTAAAACAATAGATTCGACACAACGAATGCATTTCTGGATATGTCGTGAGCAAATCTATGTCGGGAAATTGATCCCGCGCAATTTGTTTCATGAATGCCATCGATTTCTCCATTTTTGTAATCGACTTTCGCGATTTTTTCGGTCGCCAAATTGCGTCAATTTTTTTGTTGCAGCAGTATTACTCTTAGAGCAGAAAAGCTCTACGAGTCACATCTTTGACAGCACAATTGAAGCACGATTTCCCAGCAAACCGTATTACTCTTACAGCTAAAAATGTTCTACGAGTCATTTTTGACTAGCCCTTTTGAATCAAATTTCCCCTGCCGCTGTGTTATTCTTGGAGAATAGAAGGCTGTACAATTCATTTCCCCTGCCGTGTACTATAAAGTAAACTGGGAGACGGCGCTTCGCTGTTCTCCGTTTCTACAAGCCGAGTACGTATTGTGATCATTGTTGCAAGCACATGGTGTGTCAGAGACAACCAAAAGGAATTTCCACTCAAATTCAACGGCCCAGAGACAACTGAATCATCCGTAACTCTCCCTGGGCAGACGCACGCATTTACCTTGAACTGCCCTTTATCCAAAGACGCTGCTGCTGCAATCGCTGCTGCAATCGTCCGGACCGCTGCAGCATGGTGGTGAAACATTTGCAAATCTGCAATTCCAACGGCGTTCGATTTGTGAAGCGGTGTATGCGCATGTTTGCTCAAAATATCCAGCAATCGCTTGCTCGCCATGTGTGCTTTCGCAGCACATAAAAAACAAAAGCATGGGTTTCCAGTTCGTTCATTCATCCACATCCTCTCCCAAAATTGTTACGCTGCGGTAACTTTAGTGAATTCGGCGCCAATCCGTGTCATGCAGGAACCAATGCGCCCAGCCTGAAATGCGCGCAACGCAGAATCGTTCAAGAAGCTGTTTGCTTCGTTCAGGTGGTGCCGGTGGAAGGCATCGGGCGGCACGATTCCAGTGCATCACGCCACACCAGAATTGAAAGCAGACAATGTTACATATATTGGCTGCCTTGTATCATGCGCACGCATTGGGAACGCAATTAACAGCCCGCGGCAACCCGTTGTAACGCTTAATTCGCAATACTTGCAATCGTATTGCCGAGCAATGTAAACATCGACAATTGAAAACGCGTTCGTGTTCAAAAATGGCTTGTACGGATGGATGGCAGAGAACCGGCGCATTATACAATATCTTGAACAACAATGGCGAAGCAACTCGCGACGAAACTGGTGAGCGGATTTTCCGGAAATATTTTCACGGCAATAAAAATATCTTGGTCGTGCATTTCCGGGATCCCTGCGCGAGGCACCCATAAACCATATTTTTTTGAAATTGCTTCAGAAACAAACCACCCGTGCAATCGTACAGCAATATTATAGACGCCGGGGCGAAACGGGATCCATGTGGGACCCAACCGGTTTCGTTCAAAATATTGGGAAATCGTTTATGTCGTTGAACGCATACGGCAGATTTTTATGAAAATCGAAGCGTTTCATTTTCAGACCATATACTTTTGAATCCTGAAAGCGAAAATTCGAAAAAAAAAAAAAAGAAACGTAGAGCTTTTCTAATTTCAAAAATAATACGGCTTGCTGGGGAATCGCGCTTTCATTCGGCCGTGGAAAATGATTAATTTTTTTAATACAAAAACGAAGAAATACCAGAACCTCTGAATTTATTTTGCACGGAAGCAGTTTTCCTTACAGCCACAAGCACGAGCAATCCAGAAGTGACTTTTGGTGTGTGTCTTTGCGCTGTAGCAAGTGACTCGTACAGCCTTTTCAGATAGCTTGTAGCGACGGAGAATAGCGAATTGCTGCCCTACAGCAATTCTTTATAGAACAACGCCGGGGCAAATCTCACCGAAACTAATTGGCGGACGAGCGGACACTAATTTCATAAAAATAAAAAAAAATGCGCGCCTGAGGTCAGATTTTGGCGAGGAGCGTCTCAAATTGAGTCTATTCTATGTAGTTTCAGATTCTAAAATCGAGAGATCCAGATAAATTCTACAGCCCGAGAACGACCCAGCTTAAGATTTTAGAAATTAACGCCATTCTCGAGAATTGTTCGCTCAGTGGACGTTTTTCGATATTTTCGAGAGTCTCCGGTTGCAGACGTGGTACGTTGGTGGGAATTCGTCCATGAGAAGCTGTCGGCGACGATTGAACGAGCGCATG
>Ga0099797_100751_pt1 | contig 19621 bp, 11 predicted proteins | sample Uncmet_Sort48C_1_FD_89871 | JGI IMG/M metagenome (GOLD analysis project Ga0099797, IMG submission 89871) | Marine eukaryotic communities from CALCOFI LINE 67, Pacific Ocean - C012_Sort48C_1 | ecosystem: Environmental > Aquatic > Marine > Oceanic | place: Pacific Ocean: Monterey Bay | collected...
GGTGTATGATATCGCAATATTATCTATTTTGCGTGTCTCGGCGAAATGTCTATAGCGAGCGTGAAACTTTTTTTGAGATTCATCTCAGCGAGGCGATTTGTATCACAGATTTTCTGCGAGCGTGTCGGTATAGTTTCATCTTCTTTCTGTCAGAAAGCGTTACGATTTCCAAATTCCGATTATGATTTCCAAATTCTTTCACATTCCCTTATTCATGTTTCATTCAACCGCAGAAATTTGCCACAAGAATTCTAATCGTTTGACAAGAAGCTCTAAACATTGAACAAGAAGTATCCTCACTGTACAAAAAAGCAATCATATCAGAAAAAAAAAATGTCAAAAGCAATCATCTCTTCGATCTCCATTGTCGGAGTTGCCGCAAACTCTCGCGAGAATATTTTCGTTGGCGAAGCAGCAGGCTTCTCTGGTTACGGACCGCGTCCAGGATCTCCTTCCGACAATTCGGGACAACCGAGCTTGAGCAATTCTCCTACTCTCGGCTCAGATTTCCGTGCTACGAAAGGATTTCGATCGAAATTTCCGCGCCAACAGCCACCAAAACATGTTGCGCCCTTGGGGCCAGGTTTGGCTGGGACCTCTGTGAATCCAAGGAACTCAATGGCAATGGCTCCATTTCAAATTTCTGGAGCATCCGTTGGCTCCCCGAGTGCAGCATCCAGTTCCGCGGCCGGACCGAGTGGCGCCGGACCATCGCATCCTATGACCGGAAATTCGCCACCGTCCAAACTCGTTAAAGGTCCAGATGGGCGCAAACAGTTTGCTGTGTCCCGGTTGTCCAGAGTATCCGAAAACCATACTTCTGGACCTGCTGGACCTTCCTCGAGAATGTCCAGAGTGTCGGAAGGACCTTCGACAGTATCGGAAAATCAAACTTCAGTGTCTGAGAATCAACCTTCCGCGCAGCCTGGTCCTTCCTCTGTGCTAAATCAACCTTCCGTGCTCAATCAAATTGTCGATGAAATGAAAAATGGAAAACAACCGATTGAAGGAACTCAGAACAATGGAAAAGACCCGAAAGCTCCCCTTTTCAATCGTACTGCATCTTTCCTTGGACGTCGCAGATCTTCCATTTCGTTGCCGCCACTTTCGAATCCTCTCAAGAGAAGAGAATCAGTAACAGACACAAAGCCTATCGGAAATCTCCCCGCTCACATAACCGATCCCAATACTTGGTGTCTAAAAGAAGAAGGCAAGGCTTCTGATGGAGTCACTCCATATCTGCCCGCTGGGATGAAGTCTGGTAATTTGAAAAAGTTATCGCTTAAGGATTTGCAAAAACTGAGTCAGAGGATGGCGTTGAGTTTGGAAGAATACTTGTCTAATTCTTCAACTTCTTCTAAATTTTCAACCGAAATCGCTCAAATCTTCGGCGGGAAAAAAATGGAAGTGGACTCTCTCATCGAGTCTTACAATTACAAAATGAATGGCGGTAAGCTCATGAACTCCGAAAAAGATATTGAATCATGGAAACTCGGAGACGCCCCTTACACGATGAGTTATTATATTCTTGAAAATCTTTCTGTCCCAAATCTGAAAGCATTGAAGAAAGAGTTGGAAGACACAGTTGACGGCGTTCAAGTTGACGCAGAAGGTAATGAGGTTAACGGTAATGAGATTAACGGTGAAGACGAAACTGGACCTAACGGAGGAAACACGCCAGTTGCTACAGTCGGAGGCTGGCCCCGCGGCGCTCGAAACACAAAGAAAGCCTTCGAAGCTGCTGATAAAAAAAGAGACGAGATCATCGAACTGATCGGAAAGAAGCAATACGACACAAAGAAAAAACAGGGGAAATTATGCGTAGAACTCAAAGAGAAAGACATGACCACGTGGAGGTCCAGAGCTCCAGACAGTCTCGACGATGATTACTTGGAGTCATTGTCGCATGACGCCCTCAAACAATTGATGAAAGAGTTGACGAAATTGAAACAAACCTGGACCAAACAAGTAGAAAAAGAGTATCTCGCGAAGAACCACATAAATCGAAAACAGACAGGGATTGCGGAGAAAAAAATTGAAGACGCGACAAAAAATCTCGACAAGAAGTTACAAGACATTGAACAAATCATAAGGGAGAAATACTCAAACAAAGGGTACGGTATTTTCACTTTGGATGGTCTTGTGCCGGGGAGAGCGAGACAGGATAAAGCGAAGATCTTGCACTAAAGACTGGAAGGGGAAGACAAGATAACTCATTCATTTTCATTGACATCTCATTTTCCAATTTCTATGATAGGTAAAAAGTTTTTTCTACAAAAAAGAGAGCACTCCTGAAGTCTTAGTATTTACCCATGTCTACAAGTTACTGCACGAGAAAAGTGATCACACGAGAAATGTCGAAAGTTATTGCATGAGAAAATCATTTGGCATGACTATCCTAACCCCGAAAGTCTTAAAATCAAAAGCTTGTCAACAAAAAAAATGTTGAAATGAGTCCCGAAATCTTAAAAAGAGAAATTGAAATGAATACGACACACCAGAAATTATTTCTTGAAATGAATACCAGAAATTGAAATGATTATTACACGTGACGACATAAAGAGTCCTGCGAGGCAGTATGCAATGGGTAGCAGGTACGAAACTCACAAACAAAGTCTTAAGTCATGAAATGAGCGCAAAGCTCAGATTTGTAGCACGATTCAGTCGGCGAAGAAATTCCGTTGAAGAAATTCCGTTCGAGAATCGAGAGTCAGTCACGATCTCTTTTCAAAGTTTTCAAAATTACCTATCCAGAAATGCAATTGCCAACTCATCGAGAAACTCAATGTATCGAGAAATTCACTTTTCAATATCGAGAAATTCAAATGAGTCATGATATGGAGAACATACTGGAAGTCAAAATTATCTTTATTCGTGATTCGTACCACGTAAAACACGATGTGAAGCAAGATGTAAAACACAGGTGCATATGAAGCATGATCAGAATGATTCTTATCAAAAAAAAAAATGAAAAACGAAAGAGAAGTGCTGGAATTGGAAGCATGCACAATGACAAATTGTGATCTACATACAGATCACCATTCTACGAACCAGAGATCTATATACAGATCGAGCACAGGAGGACAAGATCATACGCAGCCAGTAGAGGCCCCATGATATTGAATTGGATCCAATATTGAATTGGACCCATTGGAGGTCCCATGACATTGAATTGGACCCATTAGAGGTCCCATGATGTTGAGATGGACCGAGTAGAGGTCCCATGGTTTTATGTTGGATCCACTAGAGGTCCCATGAGTCGACATTGATTAGATCGGAAATAGGAATTGATTGAGATTTAGAGGTCTTCATGGTGTGAAAATTTGAAAACAAATGAAATCTGATTCATAGAGTTTTGAGTTCTGTTTGTTTTTTTGCCAGGTCTTGCTTGTTTTGATTATGATAGAACGTGTCTAACTTTTATGGTGGTGCTTTAGCTTAAGAGAGCCCATTTTGGCTCAAGAGAGCCGAAATTTCACATGAAAATTTTCCTCTAGCGGTAGTCAAGAAAGATGGCAGCGAAGTTTCACATGATGAGGTTTCTCACCTTGTTGAATGCTTGATCAAACACAGAAATTACTTGCGGACAGCAGTGTCGGAGGAACACCTGGCGAACCTCATGAACCGCTTACCTGAACTCGAGTTCATTCCTCGTGATTACTGGCTTCTCCATATCTACGCATTTTTGTTTGCAGATGACACAACGCTTGTTCTACCCTGCGTATCGTGGGACGTCGTGTGGAAGGAGATGCGCAAGCTGCTCATACGTGCATCAGTTGAGGAAAACCAAGATAAGCGCGAAGTATTCACGCTGAAAGGCGACATGAACTTCAACACGGTAGTGACAGGCATAGGTGTTTCCGCCGAAGCACAGTTCTCTCACCTAACGAAAAAGTTCAATAAAACGCTTCCGCGTGTGAAACATTTGACGCTTTTTCTCGCCCCAGGAAACTCGCTCTACGCCGTCTTTCGAAGTATTGCCCGAAGTAGCCTCGGCCATGGAGCCCAGCTCCATGGCTATAGTTGGCGGTTGTATGAGCAATTACAAATCAAGGAGGAGGGCTTTCTGAAACGCTTGCGGCCGTGCTTTGCTGGCATGAGCTATCTGGAGTTGTGTCACACGTTCAACATGTTGCCATTAGTCGCGTTTGCGACTGAATTATTCATAAAACACACGATGCACTCGACAAGAATGCCACGTCATAGAGCAAACAGAGTTCTGGGCGAAGGAGTATTAATACTAATAGATCCCTGCAGACGCAATTCTGGTGTACCCAAGAGCACCATCTGTGCCAAGTCCAAAATCCCTCCATGTAACCCATCCTTCGTCCCGAATCTGACGCGAACAGCAACGGCCAGAGCTGACAACGAATTCTCGCTGGAGGACTGGAATGAGAATGACAATACCCTCCTGAAGGTTAGGGCGGAGGCTGTGGTGAACACGAGAACGAATGCGGGTACGTGGCACTATGATGAATCGTCTCGGAGCGGCTCAAATACTCACATTAATTCTAAAAAACAAGTCGCTTTTGAAGAGGCAATTCTTATCCCCCGCGATGAAGCAAAAATAGCGATGGGTTACTCCAGAATGGTCGCATCCAGCTCGTTGCTGGAAGACAGCGTTGCAGATATCCGGAAGCAGGCTCGGAAAGTGGAGGAAGCAGCATATCCGGTAACCCCACTGTTTAAAAAATTGGCAAGAAAGTGGAGTTGCACCTCCAAGGAGGCAGTCATCAGGACGAAAAGGATAATGAGTAAAGACAGAGATGGCACAATGACTAACATGAGCCAACCATGGGAACGTCCGCCACTTGCTCGCGCTGCCGAAGTCCTCTCCTTAGCGAATGCAACACCCATTGACAGGGCGACCGTGGTGGAAATTGCCAATGATAAAAGTCGAGCCGAGATGCTGAAGTGGGAATCTCTCATAATTCTGTGCAGAATGATGGACAAGGATCGCAAGTCGCATGATCTCATAAAGCCGATGGTGGACAATGTTGCAAAAAAGTCGATAAAGAATGGGGGTCACTGCAATCTAGAAATCCACAGCGCAAAGAAACGCATGAAGCAGTGTCGTGCACTGTGGCAGCGGAAGACCACCATGAAAGGTCGAGTATGCAATCATGATTTCTACGCAACGTGGGGTATGGATGTAGACGACGTCAATGAGAGTGCTGCCGAAAATGAGTCAAGCTTCTGTGTGGATGTGCACACTGAAATGAAGGCGCAAGGAGGGATCATGCACGAAAACAAATGTCGATGGTGTGGTGTAAAAGTCAATGAGAACGATCTCTCGCATATGAACACGCATCGGGAGCACATCCTGGAATTAAACTCTGGTCTGATCCACACGCAGGCAGAAAAGGGCAAACCAGATCTGGATAGAGAGCTCCAAATAACCAAGATGACGAACTCGACAATTCTCGATCTAATTCATCTCAAACCGGAGGACCTGACATCAATTGACGTGGAGAGCGTGGATGTTAATGGGGGGGTGATAGACCCGCAAGTCAACTCCTTAATAAAGGACTCGATGAAGCCGAAGTTGTCAATGCTTCAACTCATGAGTAGTAAACTGACAACGGCCCAGGGGAAAGAAGCAGGAGCAAGGCGTGCTAGAGGCAAGATGTCGGCAAAGTCGGTGGCAGCTCTGAAGAGAAGTGGCGAAAAAATATCTGATGCTATCAGCTGTGACCGCCAAGGCATCTTTGAAACGGTATCTATTCCCTTAATTCTTTACTCCGACAGCGGTCTCTGGACCGAATATTCCATGAGGGCAAACTATCCAGAGAATTACCGCAACAAGTCCAAATTCCTGAAAGCCATGGCGGCTGCTCCGAACTTCAATCTCCACATGTTCATCGAGGAGGACAGAAAGCTGCTTATTGACCACGAACAACTACATATTTGCCCGAGGTACTCCTGCTTCCACATCAATCTGAAAAAGAATGTGCATGCCTCGAAAGGTCAGATGTGCTCGAGCTTAGTCTTTGGCAAGGATTTAGCGGCACCGGCAAAAGAACGAAAGACGACTGTCACCAAGAAAGACAACAAGAACACGATCTTCGGCAGGCCGCTTCAGACAGGTCTTGCTAGAATGGGGCCAGAACCTAAAAAGCGCGGCACAATACAAGTAAGTTTCCAGACACAGTTACAAGGGCACGCGTCTCACAACACGGCCATTCTCTCTCGTCTAGAGTCAGGTGTTGAAGAAGTGGATGTTGACCAAATAATTGCTGACTTAACGGTACAAAGGAGAGCCATGGTCTCAAATGTCAAATCGATCAAAATCAAAACGCTCGACAACTTGCAAGAGAAAGCGGAAGAATTTGGGCTAGTGATCAAGACGTGCTACAAGAAGACAACAAGCCAAGGGCAAGCAAGGAGGCCTTATGCCTCGGACCGCAAAATTATGAAGCGTAAGCAACTTCTGCCCACGGTTGCTCTCGCGTCGTCGTCTTTTCTACAGCTCTCAGAAACGATTAGTTATGAATTTCCAAGGGGGATTTTGAGTTATCCAGAGTGCTCTTATCTGCGTTCAAGCGCCGGCAGGCGTAATGTGGCGAATCAATGCGGGTTTTTTGCGATTGATTTTGCGTACGGAAAACGTGCCTCTGAGGAAGCAGTTGCTATGAGTGAATGCGCATCCACGCCTTATCATAAAGCGTCCGACTATGTCCAAGAACTGAAATTTTGCGAAATTGGTCGAATAATGTGCGGAAGGATCCTTGCGGAAAGAGGTGTGACAGACGAGATGACAGCACGACAAAATGTTTTTTCTTCTTCTTCTCCTTCTGCAAGCATAAAATCACCATACCCAATCAGTCGATACTCTTCTTTCTTGTTGTGCCCACCAGGCAAGTTTTCTTTTCATCCGGTGTGTCTCCTGCATTTTCTCTGTTCTGATCACAAGATGGGTCCAATCAATAGATTCAACTCAGCGTTGCGCAGCTGCGTTGCCAGTGCAAAGGAGGTCCGCAAACAATATAAAAAGGATCGCGCAGCTGGTAAGCGCACGAATTACGACCCGACGAACAACAAGATCCTCAAACTATTCAAAACCTACTCGGGAGAAGAACACCAATGGAAAGAGTCAAACAGCGGTGGACACAAGCACACTTCGGTGCTCACTGACGATGGTCCGGTCAAGTTTCATGCATACAACAACAAAACGGTCATGGTCTCTGGCACGACTGGGACGTGTTTTAAGGAGCTGAACAAACTCATCCGTGAGGAGATTGCCAGGGGCAAACCTGAACACGATATGGCATGGTCAGAACTGGATACAGCAGAATCGTCTCGTCCCAAAAAAATTGCAGATCTGGACGAAGTGTCGTCTGACCGTATTTCTCAGCCCCCTCCGCTGCCGAAGGGTCCTCCGCCTCCGCTATCCAAAGCAGGTCAGAAGAAGGCCACATTGGCTGGTACTGGGACTTCCCTCAACCCAGGAGGCTCGGCGAAACACGCTGTTGAGCCCAAAGTTCCTCCGCCAAAGTATGAAGACTTGATGACGCCAGGCGGTAACGCGAAACTAATCGAGTCCGTTATTTGCAGCACTATCAAGGAGGATCTCCGCCAGAATCTGTCTTCTATGGATCGTGATGAAAGCATGGACAAATCGAGTAATGTGTCGTTGGTTCAGGAGACGCCGCAAGTAGGAGAGAAACTCAAAACGTCTACCAAGGCTACTATGCGTAAGGAGTTGAAAGAATCCATTGTGGAAGGTCTCCAGCCTCACTCTCAAATCGGATCCGCCAGCGCAAAGGGTGGAGGAGCCAAAGTGAGGAAGAACTCGAAAGATGCAAAAGCCAAATCCGGCGCGAGCAAAGCCAAGTCTGCAAGCCGTAGCTCAGTTCCAAGGGGCAAACCTCCGCAGAAGGCCGGGCCAGTCGCTGTTGACGAAAAACCAGGTGGCAAGGACGGACCTCCCAGAAAGGACCCTCCAGCAGTTTCTACGACGAAAGGCAATAACTCTGAAGAAGGAAGTATGATCATCGGGCAGAAGTCGCCTTCTCCTGTAGCAATGGTGGACAAGGTTCAGAACCAGACGGACAAATCACAATATGGCAAGGACAAGGATCAGTGCAACAAAGACAAATCTCAGAGCGAAAAACTTGCGCTTCGGAACAAGCTTCTCATGGAACTCAAAGAGCTGGAGAATGAGCTGAAACCGGGTACGGGGTCTTTCAAACAGCAAGGCGAGTCACAGTGCGCTGTATCTGATACTCCTCCTACAACCGATATCTCTCATGTTCAGTCATCTCAGGAGGTGATTGTTGTCTCTACCGGCAACAGTGACTCATCGTCAAACTCTCACCCCGAATCCCAAGTGGAGCCGGAATCTTATATTCCTGTACATGACGCGCAAGAGCCGGCCATTTTCCAGGACGAAGCTGTGCGAACTGAAATTGTGGCGTCGGAACGGGTAATCCAGGATATGGCGTCTTTTCCAGCGGGCAAGACAGAACAAGAACTGGACAGTCAGGATGGTGTTTCGGCTACGGGGAAATTTAGTCCCGTCAAAGGAAGGCCAGAGCTCGAACAAGATTACACTCAACGAGTGGCAATGGGAAATGCGGACGGCACTATTGACTCGCCGGTTATTGCAACAGCGGATAGCGACGATGACACCGACGACTCGGAGGAAGAAGAGGATGAAGATTCATCGGATTTTACAGAAGGCGACCTTCTTGAGCTGCAGAAGCAGGTGTCGAAATCACAAATGGAAGAACGAAGAGCATTGTGGTCGAGTGGATTTGCTGCTACTACTGGCAATAAGAAAGACACAGGAGAAAGTGAGGATCGTCGTATGGCTCTTAATGCTGCAACTGCCCATTTCGATGCAATCTCCAAGAGGGAGTCAGTTGATCTCCTTTCAATGGAAGTCTGCTCGCACAACAAGGAGGGAAGACAGAATGCACAGGAAGAGGTTGGAGCGAAGCCGCGTCGCACTATTCCGAAAGAAGCCATGGTTCATCTCAATCCGCTTCTCTTCAGAGAAAACTCTTCCAGCTTTGAAGAATGGCTTCTTTGTGAACCCACGGAAGCAGAACAAGAAGAAAGCGCACAAAAAGACTTCAAATCGCTCAACATCCTCAGGGAGGGACGCTATTTGTCAACCTTGCTTGACCTGCATGGTAAATACGATCCAAAGGATGCACTGGTTCTCCTTAGATGCATGTCTGCGGGCGACAAAGCATTTTTGTGGAAGGCTATGCGTGAGCTGTACAGGAGTCTCACTATTCCGGTGGCTTCACACGACTCCGATCCGGCCTTCGGGAAGAGGGTGTAGATCTCTGTCAGATATTTTTCTTGGATATTCTCAGAATATTCTCAGTTTTGAATCACTTGTGATGGCCGTTAGTGGGTCTCATGAGTAGCCAGGATATTTCTACGTAATGCCAGTGTTATCACTACAAATTCTCTGACGGACCAGTTGTTGAAATTCCGATCGGGTCATATGCGTATCCAGCCGTGGCAATCATTCATAGAGCACTTGATGGAACAATTTCTTCTTCTTCGCTTGACATTTATGGCACCACTTCGTTTGGACAGCAAAACCGACTGCGCTGTGAGCCAGCTGAACATGGAGCCAGTGGAAAATCGCGGAGTGGAACTATCTCTTCATGTTCCGCTGAAATCCTACTTACGTTCTTCTCGTCGTCTGATGTATTTCATTCTACACCGGTATTGGTGCCGTAGTCTCTCCATATTATGCACACGATTTACCACAGCTGTCAACAGCGGTTGCTGGGCACATCGACGAGCAGAGCAATCTTTACATTGTGATTTACTACAAACATCGGTTGGATACATTCTTCGTCATTGTTTTACATATTCGTTTGGAGTCGAGCCAGTTGTCATCAGTGTGACTAACACCGACTCAGGCACGACAACGTGCGACGTGTGCATAAAATGAACAAGTCTCTCTTTGGTATCTCGCATGAGGCCTGACTATCGTTGGTCCACAAAAACTATCTACCTATCCGGCAATTTCCAGTCACGTGGGATACGTCAATGCTGGGCGGTTTTGTTGGTTATCATGTTTTAAACTCGATGGGTTATTATAAAGTTTGGTTGTATATCTGGTAATCAGCTGCAGTTCTACCATCGCAGTGTGTACACATAAAATGAACAAGTCTTTTCACACGTATCTTTTACGAAAACGAACTCTTCGCCTGCCTGTGGAAATATCTCTATCATGAAGTTTTTGGGTATTTGGTCATACAGTCCGGCAGTAACGGCGCTGCTTTGTTTGGTTTGGTGGAATGTTACGCTCCTGTTTGATCAAAAATTTCTTCTGTGAACTGCAGTCATGGTGGCTATGTCGTGTATGGTGTTGGGAACCGGTAATCTCTCTTACAAACATGGCGCCACGATAGTCGAGATGTTGGCCGCTTCTTCAATGCAAAGCTGTTATGTTTGGGCTCTGTAATCCTTAGTTGTTGGCCCCGTTATGGGAGTTTGGATTTGCCACAATACACGTGAGCGTCATCTTTTCTCTACGCATGTTTGTTTTGATGGTCAATACCTATCTGATGTGATGTCTCCTTTGTTATTGCTTGCGCTTCTTCATGACTACTTGTGATTTGAGTGCAGTACCATGATCGTTTTTGAATTTCAAGAGTCACATTGTCCTTCATGACTATGGCCTATATGATTTGCGAAGTCTACGTTGAGCAAATCCGAGCATCGTTTTTCCTGAGGATAAATTTGCGGAGTATCTCTACATGTTTATTTGCGGTTCCTCTTGTCATCATGTTTTTGCGGTTTGGGTCTCATGTGGATACGATTTGCGGAACTATCACTACATGTTTATTTGCGGTTCTTCTTGTCATCATGATGTTGCGGTTTGGGCCTCATGTGGCTACGATTTGGCGAATCTCTTCTCAATTGCCTATTTCTCTTCTTCTTATGGTTGACTCGCTCGCAGGATTGAAGCTGACTCGTACGGGTGCAGTTGCTTGTCTCGGTGTTAAATCCGATTGGACTGTTTGTGCATACTCTTCTTCAAGGTGTAGTCTGTCTAGACACACAAGGTTGTATTTCCGTTTCACTGATACACTTTGGTTCGTGCTCAGCTGATCTGCTGCGTATTTCTCTCTGTTCTGATGGATTCTGCAAAGGCCAATTCTCTGGCTAAAGAGTCTGTTTCTTCTTCTTCTCCCGTGCCAGATCAGTCCAATACCATCGCCGCTGAAGTGGAATTTATGGCTGATCGAGATGCTTTGAAGAAGCGTAAAGTCACATCGTCTGCAAACGATGTGTCTCAAAATGCGTCTGTTGAATTCGGTGTGAATCAGAATGAGCCTGGGGACACGGGTGCTACCAACAGCATGGCGTTGGGGGTCAATCAGTCTGATGAGGTGAACAATGAGCTGTCGCCTGCTGCTCGCAAACTGATCTCTGGTGATGAACCGCTGACCAAGGAGACTAAAAAGAAGTCCAAAAAAGAGAAGTCCAAAAAGGAGAAAAAGCACAAAAAGACACGCAAAAACGTGTCTGATGATGAAGACATCTTTGCCAACCTCTCTCCCCCCTCCAGCAGTAGACGCCCAACCACTACGGCAACCACCTCCAGCTCCACGTCCGACCACTCTAAACCACCAGCACCTCCTCAGCCTGAAGAGGAGACCACCCCAGTTGGGGGTTACGACTACAGGCGTGCTTATTGGCAAGAACGAGCAGGTATGCACAGGGATTTGTCTGAATGCTGGCCAAACGGTGATTTCCCTGAAGCGCCGAGGGATCCACCCCCACTTCCGCTTGAGTGGGGCCCAGTTGTACCGATGACAGATGAACAGTGGCAAGACATGATTACCAGCACAAAAGAACTGAGAAAAAGGCTGCACAAACTCAGGGAGCAGCACATCGCGGAAGGAATTCCAGTCAATGACCGTGACTACCACTACTTTGGGAAAAAGGAAGAGTAGGGAAAGCTGAAGGTGCTGAAGTCGCAATAATTGTCGATTGTCGGAAATTCCGCCTCGTGAGTCGTCACTGACAAGTAGTGGCAGATAGAGTTTTGGTTGGGAGCCCAAAAGAAGATGAAGAGGCGAGCAGGATGCAGAACTTGCTATTCTTGTGTAATGACTCGGTACTCACATATTCTTCACTGATTTCTACAAAAATATTTTCATTTTTCATTTTCGCATGCATTTCATTTCATACTATTTGATGGTGGAAAGATGTAACTCAACAGGCGCAAACTTCATTCATACGAATGGATAGTTATATCAAAGGGCATTTCGCACATTTATGGTGCTACAGCGTATCTCTCTTCTCTTCTCTTCCGTAGTCTTGGTTTCAAGGCGATGAGAAGACTTGGCAGCATGAGGCTCTGTAGAGCATGCTAGAACATACTTTCTCTACATAAAATGCACATGAGACAATGTTTTGGGTCTCTCTCCTCTCGGCAGTATGAAGCTGGGGCCAACTCGTGGTCTGTGTCAGTATTATCTCAGCTGCCTGAAACGTTTTTCCAAAATATATTCTATTACCTCGGCACAAAATGGTCTGTAGTTGACATCATCCCAAGGCCATGACAGTATGTTCATACATTTCATAGCTATTCGTTTTGGACTTCTGATTTTCTAGTTTCGGCTTCAGCATTTTCAGTACTCATCACTTCTTCTTTTACATTTTTCGAGTATGCCTATTGCCTTTCGAGTATGTTTTCCGGTTATCAAGCTCACAGCATAGTACTGTCAAGTTGCCTCAGGATATTCCTCAAGTTTTTCGATTACACTCTCAGACATGTTTTTCGCGACTCAAGCATACTCTACGCGTAGGATGACATATCTCTGACTCAGCGTTTCAAGGTGACTCTGACATGTTTTAGGAATTCAAAGTCTCTAAACTTTTTCCTTCTCTTGGGAATTCTTGAAGCGGTTTTTCAGAGCTTTTTCAGACAGGGTGGTATGGTCCGATTGTCAGTCCCAGCTCACCAGCAACCGTTCTAATTAGACAGGGTGGCATCGGACTCATGCAAGACTACCAAGGTGAACTGCATAACCTCCGCCGATAGTTCAGACAAGAGCCAAATAGCTAGAAGTATGTCTGTGATGAGTGTTGCGCCTGCAACCGAGGTTTTTCTTTCATCGTGCGAGTAGCACATCCTGAGGTCCTATTGCTGCTAGCTCGCTATAGTGCCGCATTGTTCATGCTCATTTCTTATCAGTTTCCTGTATCTCAACAGAAGCACAGAAGGTGCCAACAGTAGAGGAGGCGCATATCGCTTGGTGGCCACTTCTTCTAATCGAAAGATTAGTGCCTGAAGGGGACTGGGCCTATATGCAGACACGAACAGTATAATCCACAAGTCAGTAAGGAGGAGACGGATGACATAACTTGTCTACTATCGGCGGATGGTTCATGTTACTGTTACTGTTACTGTTAGCTTGTCTATCGAATGTTGTTAAGCGTGTTGATAAACGATTTTGCGAGTGCGAGTTGATAACTTTGAGGTGAGTAATTATCCGGTGCAAGTGCGAGTTGCGATGAATTTTTTGTAGTATTCTCTGAGGGGAAGCGCCTGAGTGGAAGCGTCGGAGCGTAAGTAATAATTTGGAGGGTATAAAGCGTAAGCGAAAAGAGCGAACTACAAATAGGGTTTTAGCGTAAGCGTATACATGAAGTATGAGTTACATTCTATCTCCCCAATCATTCTTCTTCCAATGAATTAAATTTCTCAATTGAATCAATCGCAGCAAACAGGAAGACAACAACAGACACCTTCGAGTCGATTCCTAATTTGAAATTATTTCGATTTCCAAACAAACAACTTCAAGAATCAAGTCTTCAAACAACTTCAAGAACCAATTCGTGTATAACTTTAACAAATCACAAACTTCAGCAAATCTTTAGATTGTGTCTACAACCAAGGCCCAACACAGCAATAGAAGAAGTTTTCGCCAATACGTAACAAGGTCCAAGGAGCATCACAACCTAAAACAAAAAAATGGCAAAAGCAATCATCTCCCTCGCGTCAATCTCTACGATTGTCGCTACGCATTCCAGTGACAAACTTGCACCAATTACCGCTCCCACCAGCCCTGGTTCAACTTCCGGCAGCAGCTCCAGTTCCTCCGGTTCTGGACCCGGGAGTCCAAAAGTTTCCCGCCCAAATTCGCCCCTTATCGATGGTCCTGACGGTCGGAAACAATTTGCACTCCGAAATAATGGTGGAAACAATGTGCACGGTCGCAATTTGCTTGCCCCTCTGGATATGTCTAAGACAGGAAAAAAAAATATGTCAGTTCCGAGTGTCGACCAAATGAGTCAACTCATTCTCGAGATGGAGAAGCAGAAATCCTCTCAAAAAGGAAAATCTTTCTTGCCTCAAGGAAATCCACTGAGAAATCCACTGACAAATCCTCGCAGATTGCTGAACCCTGGGCTGAACCCTGGAAAACTGACTACATTCGAGAAAGACATTGAGAATTGGAAAAAAACGGGAAATTATAAGGGGATGAAGGTTCCAAAAGTTCCAAAAGGTCTCAGCACTGAGGTTCTCCAGACCCTCTCTATCCAAACTCTACAATCTCTAAAGCAGGATCTTGAGAAAACTATTGGCATTAGTAATGTGAAAAACAAAAACGAAAACAATAAATCCACAAATAAAACCGGTTGGATGTGGGAGTTTACGAAGTGGGGACCGGAAGAAAAAGAGGCGGAAAAGAGTGCAACTGCAAAACTTTCTCAAATCTCGTCCCTCATTTTGAAAAAGACTATCGCCAAGGATAAAAAGAAACAACACGGTCGCCTGTCTGATGAATTTGAAGAAAACGATATGGCAACATGGGCTAACCCTGAGAAGGTCCCTGAAAGTATGAACACGAAATATTTAGTTTCTTTGTCTTTTGAGAGTTTGAAGACGCTTCAGAGACAGATGGAACATACAATGTGGGACTGGAATTATGAAGCGAAAACTTACCCCGAAACTCTCGAGAATGCCCAAAGAAATATGAATAAGAAAAAAGACGAAGTCGATACACTCGTGTTTTTGAGGAGCGTTGAAGAAGATGAGAAGCAGGAGAAGAAAGCAAAATCTATTATAGGTCGCGTCCTGCAAGCTAGGAAGAAGTCTGGGCATAAGTCGGCTGGGATCAGAGCTGAGATTGAGAAAGCTTCGGAAGAACCAGAGAACGTGAAACGCGCTGAAGCTGCTAAAGCTGCTGCTGAAGCTAAGAGAGATGAGGAAAGGCTCGCAGCGGGGCAGGCAGCTGTGCACTACCTGAACCAGGTGGGTATGGGGGGTATCGGGTTGATGTAGATCCACAGCCGTTGTTACAACAACGCTGTTACTCTGGATTTCATCACAGCAGTTGTTCCAACAACGCTGTTACTCTGGATTTCATCACAGCAGTTGTTCCAACAACGCTGTTACTCTGGATTTCATCACAGCAGTTGTTACAACAACGCTGTTACTCTGGATTTCATCATTTTGACTTCATTGCGCTTTCATTTCGTTCGTGTGATTTCATTTCTCCTTCATTTAGCTTCATTGTATTGTGTGATTTCATTTAACTTCATTGTTAACCGACATTGGCGCTGGCAGCTGCCCTCCCTATTTGGTGGTCTCCAGGAGCTAGTGAGCGACTTTTAGAGAAGCCCGGGTCCCTCCGGATTTTTCGGTTGGATTGAAGTGCGTACGCTGAGCCCAAGTAACGAGTCTCTGTTTTTGTGGGACTCAATGTGGGCTTGACCTATATGACCACTGGGATTATATAGTGGAAGATCTGGTCAATGCGACACTCTCTCATCATTGTACTCATCAACTTAAAGTCCACAACTTAACAATTTGGAAAAAGAGCATTGTTTTCCATTTCTTTAGAGCATTTCCCCAAGTCTACTCTACAATTGTTACAGGTCAGGAATCTCTCTACAATTGAATTCTTGATCACGATTCACAAGTTAACACCCCATCTCATTCAAAAGAAATGCCATTCAAAAAGAGTTGCAAATTGGAATTATTTTATTCAAAAACGTCCCAGACCATTTTGCCGGAAATTGCCATCTTCAAAAAAATATTCAAGCTTTTAGACATTCCAAAATAATCGCGCTTATCATTGTTTTCCCCTCTAGAAATTTGGTAACTCTGGCCCACAAGTCGAGAAATTGATTGTACCTCGTCAGACCTTAACTTAAGTTACATAAAAGGAATTTGCAATCTCCCTAAGTAAGTTACGTAAGTACGGAATTCGCAATCTAAGAGTCTTCGTTCTTTCTTAGAAGAAATCCATATTCCCCGACAGTCTGTAGTATAACAAACGCTTATGTGGGACGCTTATTACATGGCAAAAACTAGTAGGCAAGTTGCCGAATCCAAATCGTAAACGATTTGCCCTTCAAGCAGTAGTTTGAGAATGTCAAGAGACCGTTTACAGTTATGGTCGGACACAAGATTCCACATTTAAACACGAGAAACATCGTGAATTTAAGTCGCAAGGATCCGATTGATGCCAATCATAAAACCAACACAGCCCGGCACAGTGACTGTACTAAAGTCCCAAATAACCTCTCAAAGGTCTTCTCAAAGATGGGTAAGATGATCGCACGTTCATGCTTCATTAAATGAAGTCGTGTGATCCTACCATCGATTCAGGATCATTCATCAGATTCACACAGTTCATCATATGGAGTGAGTCCTACGCATTGTTTCTACCATCTATCAGTGAACTTAGGCATTTTAGTATCAGTGAACTTAGGCATTTCCCAAGGTATAATGGTATGTTCCCTGAGTGAAGATAAATTTAATGAGAAATACAGAAGTCTTCAATTAAGTGTTGTACTCAATTAAGTGTTTTGTTGTAATTGTGCCATTTGAATCCCATTGTGCTATTTGAAATTTGAAATTTCCCATTGTGCTATTTGTTTTCTGAAGTGAGCGATCAGAGTGTTCGAATTGCGATTGCTGGTAGGTATGCAACAGTATGAGAGTCCTTGTTCTTCGAAACGTGTGGTCCTGTGGAGAGCTTGAGGTCCTGGAGAGTTTTGAGGTCCTGAGCTCCTGAGAGTTTGAGGTCCTGAGCTCCTGAGAGCTTGAGGTCCCGAGAGCCAGACTGTTTGTGACGGTGTTTTGCTATGATGGATCGCGATGGCGTATGTGACAGTATCATTGATTTTAGAATTGAAGTACGAGTTAAGGCAGCGTAAGCGATTCGAATGTATGAGTTAGAGTGTCTATCTCTCCAACCATTCTTTCTTCCAAAAAAAAAATTGAAATTATCAATCAATCGCAGCAAACAGGAAGGCACCTTCGAGTCTATTCCTGATTCACAATTTTACTTTCAAACAATTTTAAAACCTTAACTTCAAGTTGCTTACCGTGAGTACATTCAAATCGTAACACGGTAGAAAGAACAAATAATAAAGTGCAACAAAGAACAGAACTTCAACAGATCTTCAATACGAGAACCAATACGAGAACCGTTTACGCCAATAGTTACAGTACTAATACAAGAACCGTCTATATCAATAGTACTCATACAAGAACTGTTTACACCAGATAATATTGAAAGAACCATCAAAAGAAAATGGTGAAAGCAATCATTTCATTGTCGTCAATCTCCACGATTGTCGCAACGCACAACTTACAGGACAATCATGCACAAATTTCCGAGCCCACCAGCCCTAATTCCAGCAGCTCCGGCGCAAGTTCATCCGGATCTGGACCTGCTAGTCCAAAAAATTCCGGTCGCTCTTTCCTTGCAGGAAAAATAAATGAAGCGACCCAAAAGCGAGCGAAAGAAACACGTGGATTGGTTCCAGGAAAACTGTGGGACGAAGAAAAGGACATCGAAAACTGGAAGGACGAGGAGAACCTTCCGGAAAAAATGAAGACACGCTATTTGGAAAAACTCTCTATCCAGGATCTCGAATCTCTGAAGGAAAATCTTGAAAAAACCATCGTTGGTTGGCCGGCAGAAGCCAAAAACAATGCAGAGCGAAAAGTGGAAGAAATCTCTGACATCATTTTTGAGAAGAAAAAGTCTGCTGAAGAACCCAGAGCGGAGATTGATAAAGCTCCAAAGGAGCCAGAGACTAAGAAACGTGTTAAAGCTGCCAAAGCTGTTGCTAATCCTGCTGCTAAGCTAGATAATGGAAAAATTACAGTGAAGGAAATGTTGCTGACCGGGTTCCAAGCGGCGGGTATCTGATGAGGGGCGTGATGTAGAGAAGGGTACCTGTGGGAGCCATGGATAGTGCCTCGACGTGGTTTTCTTCAATAAGTCTACTTTTCTTAGAAAAATCTCTTTTACAAAAAGGAAAAAAACGAATCAACACAGCAGTTGTTACAACAACGCTGGTACTCTGGATATCATTAATTTGATTTCATTTCGCTTTCATTTCTTTCGTGTGACTTCATTTCGTTTTCATTTAACTGCATTGTTAACCGCATTTTATTCAACTTAAAGTTAGTCGTCATTTCATTTGTGTTTTTCATTTCATTCCCTTTGTGTTTTTCATTATTTCGTTTGCGTGTTTTCATTGTTTCGAAAAGAGTAATATAGTATTTCGGAAATACTATTTCCCCAAGTCTATTGCTGGTCAGGAATCCTTCTATAATTCTTGATCACAACATTGTACCTCGTTCCAATTCTTGATCACAACGCTGTATTTCATTCAAAAGAAATCCCATTCAAAAGAAATTACAAAGCTAGACCATTTACTGTAAATGCGTCATATTCAAAACCAAAAAATATTCAAGAAGTATTCAAGCTTTTAGCCGTTCCAAAGTATTTGTGTTTTAAAAATCGTGTTTATCATTGTTTTCCACTCTAGAAATTGGGTGATTCTGGCCCTTACATCGAGAGTTTGATCATACCTCAGGAAAGAAGCCTAAGGTGCGCCCAAGAACAGACGCCATTCGAGCGTATGAGGCAAAACCAAAGTCAGGTCACGGTGGGACTGTACGCCGATATATCAATCATCTGCAGGATATTCTTTTCGTATCCGATGTCTTGCAGTTTTTTCATTCACTTGAGAAAGCTGTATCCGAATCGGGACCATTGATTGATTGACTGACTGGCCTTAAAAGGAATTCTGCGATTCGCAATCTGAGAGTCTTCGTTCTTCGTTCGTTTTTAGAAGAAATTGAAACTCATACCATGACAGTTTGTAGTGTATCAAACGCTTGTTACGTGGCTACTAAGTAGGCAAGTTGCCGATTCCAAATCGTAATCATTATCATCCGATTTGTCCTTCAAGCAGTAGCTTCAGGAATATCGAAGTGTTTTATACTCTGTCAGTGTTTTATTGTAATTGTGCCAGAGACCCGCATGGGGAATCGGTTTAATGTCATCATCATTGTAATTGTGCCATTTGAGTCCCATTGTAAGTTGTTTTTTGAAGTGAGCGATAAGTGTTTCTTAAGGTGTTCTTCTGGATTTTTTGACGTTTTTTGTATGAGAGTCCTTAGGCTTGTTCTTCGAAACGACGGCGAGGCTGTTGCCATGTGTAACGTGTTCCTAGAGAGCTTGAGAACCTGGAGAGCTTGAGAACCTGGAGAGCTTTGAGGTCCTGAGAGCCAGATCGTCATGGTGTTTATTATGATGGATCGCGATGGCATATGACATGTGACAGTATCCTTGTGTGTCGATGCGACTTGAAGTATGAG
>Ga0099797_100753_pt1 | contig 19595 bp, 22 predicted proteins | sample Uncmet_Sort48C_1_FD_89871 | JGI IMG/M metagenome (GOLD analysis project Ga0099797, IMG submission 89871) | Marine eukaryotic communities from CALCOFI LINE 67, Pacific Ocean - C012_Sort48C_1 | ecosystem: Environmental > Aquatic > Marine > Oceanic | place: Pacific Ocean: Monterey Bay | collected...
GCAGTGTTGGGTTTCTGCCTAGACATGAAATGTTTCTTGCGGTTTGCCCACATGATACATTGCTCCATGATTAGCACAAGGTGCATTGTTGCTTGTTGCTTGGTCGATGCTCTTGAGTTTTGTGTGAGTTGATCGTGGAGTGCGTGACGGATTTGCATTGGAGGATATCGGTCACGATAAACCACAAGGCCGTTCAAAATGAATCCTCTATCCGAGCAATTCCAAAAGATAAAATATATTAGCAGGTGCAATGGATGCCCAACTAAGGTGAGTCGACATGTGTTTTGCACGTGTTGTTCATGCTCATTGCATGTTTTTCGTATTTCATATTGTGGTTGCCATGTGTTTCAAACTCACTCTTTTGAGGTTGTCTCTGGCATTGCCATGCAATAGGTATAGACTAGAGCGCATTTGTAAGCATGCTGACATTTCCATCACAGGGCGGCAGATACGTCCCAATGTCCGGGTGGCGCAATGGCTGGGGCATGGACTTCAAGCATGGCATGCATGCGCAGACCTCCACATGCCACATGCATCTAGACTTGTAAAAAACAAGACTCTCAAATAACCCCAAATCGGAAACATGAAAATGTACATCACATATGCGTAAGCATAATGTAAACTAAATGCAACTTACATGTAATATATACAACCAAGGTGGACTCACATTTATTATACATGTGTTTCATGTGTATGTCGCACTTTGTATTTCACCTCTCTTTATAATTATATATATATGTATGTTGACACGGTGTGGTTTGTATTGTATTTGTGTGTTGTTTCTTGGGGAGGGCAATGTGTTGTGGTCTTTACAACTCCAGACCTTTGTGAGTAAAGGTGGTTCACTTGACCAGCAGGCCTTGTAGTGAAAAGGGAGCGGGGATGGGGATGGGTGGCTTGTAAATTAAATTTAAAAGTGGAAATGCAAGTTGGAATGGAGTGTAAAATGTCAATTGAAATAGAAATGTGCGGGCGGTCTGTCAATTCGGGTGATGGTGTCACGCGGCGGGGTCGGTGCAATCCCCAGTTCGTCTTCAAATTTAAGAAATCATGGGGCCAAGTCGACTAGAGTCACGTATAATATAATATGCATAGTGTGGTATGCTATGGCATGGTATACCCACAGAGCTGCAGAGGAGTTGAATATAGTTGCGTATGGGATAGCACGACCTAATATATCAGTATAATATGTGTATGGATAAATATATATATATACACACTGCATACATACAGAGAGAGAGAGAGAGAAACAAAAAGGTCATATGACATTGAGTTGAATTGGCTCATACAAATTCCCCGGACATCGCGTCATGAGATATTGCATGAAGTTCGATTATATCGGAAGAAATATATGGTGTTATTATATTTTATCTCATATGTATACGTATATGCATTTGAATACTGTGTAACATCAATAATACAGTATAGTACAATGCAGTAGAGCCCAATTGTTCTAGCTAACTTAATACTTTCTCTCTCGCTATTTACTATATGGAGTGGCTTACTTAATACTTCATAATGAGATGATGCCGTTTAGCAGAGTATGGCATATCATCGCATGCATAGTATACTGTAGAGTAATTTGTTTTGCTATTGCAGGCTGTTTCGTCTCTACTCAGCGTCATGGTAACTGCAATTTTAAGGAAAGTTGTTGGGAATATACAGGTCAAGGATATTGCAAGGTCGAGCCACTTGCCGAGCCAGTTCACAAGCAATTGTCAGAATTGCTGCAATGTAGAATCAAGTATGGTCGAGCTTTGTTTGTAATCCTCCTCATGCAGAACCATTGGATAATTTTAGCGTGTTAGTAATTCAGAATTGCTTCACGCAGTCGCTTCTATCAATTTATCGAAAGTGTCACCATTGGAAGTCCGGTGTACATTTGTATGTAGCATGTTCGCAATACCTGAACTTTCAAAATATAGCATGCGTGGTCATTGGGCCCCCTAAGTATATGGTTGCATCGTGCAAAAGCCGCAAAGAAGGCAGTCCCTAAACTTCCTCTAAATCGCAGGTTTTGGGGGAATGTAAATTCGTCCGGCCCGCATCCGGCCATAACAACAGTTTTTGCAAGGAGGGGTTGCCACTTTGCATGTGGGCTTGGAAGGCACAGACTCGGATCACATCCAATCATTTGCTCACATGCCTTGCAATTTTCTTATATGACGCAAGACATTTACTTACCCTCTGTCGTCTGGATCTTCTAAACACAGTCGCATCACGCATTGGTTGCTCTGTTGCGACACACCATTGGCAAAACACGATTATTGTTGGTAAAACCACAGCTCCGACACATGTAACTCTGTCCTGCCAGATAGACAAAAAAGGCCCGGATACTAACATGGAACAGCAACATGTTCGAGAACATCAAAGGCCATCTCTTGTTTATGCGGTTCCCTTGGTGACCTTAGAATGTTGTTTTTTGGTTGCTCGGCAAAACTCAAGCCCCCTTGCTGCCCTTGAAATGCTAAGTACTTCTCTTCGTCAAGACCCACTGACCTTTTTTGTTTGACCTCAGGCCAAGAGTCCTGGCTATTGCATAAAAAACATGCAGCCACCACCCAGAGCGCCCGCGGGTCAGCAGCAAAACACACTCCAACCATTGCTCACTGCAAAACAAGCAATAGTGACATACTTATTAAGGTGAGAAGAGCACCCATCGCACCTAAGCTGACGAAAGAAGGTGCATACGACGCACGCAGAGCACTCACAAAGGGCGCGCCAAGCACTGGCGAAACACTTTCAAGCACCTGTCACACCCTATCCAAATCAAGACTATTGGCGGTAAAGACAGGACCAAGCCACACGGTATTATACCCAGCTTAGCACCTCTGCCTTGTGCGCATCTGATTAACAAATTAGATGTACCCGGACCAGATGGGGCACATACCTCCAACACGTCCCACCTGGCCCTTTGTATCTTCGTTGTCGGTGTTGGGGTGTGGGTGTGTATGCACACAGTTCAGCAAGCACGCAAGGATGCTTACGAAAATGACCTCGATATCAAGGAGACCTCTCCTCTCTTCTGCATCGATCATTTATGCATCAGTCTATGCCCTGATCTCATTTTCTCAATGCGGCCAATGCCTCACTTTAGCATATATGCAAGGTTCTGCACGAGGGTGTGTGTGTACACTTGTTGTGAAAATACGAAGTACACAATGTGAAGCTCACCGAGGATGGGTATAAGGGTTGTGAGGGAGGTTATTCGTGAGGTCGAATAGGAGGTGGCATACCAAGTTATGTGTGTCCGGTGCATAATTATGCGGGTACGTGAGAGGGTTAAAGAACTTGAAAGCATTTAAGTTTCATTGTGGCAGTGTTTTGCTGCAGTGCGCGGGATGACATGCATTTAGTGTTTGTTGCGTGTGTTGCTTATGCTATTGTTCTTGCCCCTTGCACGACTCATATTGCCGCATGCATGCGGTTTTCGTCACACAGATTGTCGCTTCGTATTGCGCTCCAATGATTGTCTTTTAAGCTCCGCACCAGCCACGAACGTGGGGAGTCTACTGGTACAACCATTTCCTAGTTTGCTGCGTTTCCACACTCCAGCTCTGGTTAGATGTCTCGTAGTTGCGAGCCGCAAACAATGAACAATTGAATTTTGAATACACTGTACTAGGGTGATCTAGGGCATATGTGCGCATATATACATATATATATAGAGAGAGAAAGAGAGGGAGATAGAGAGAGAAAGAGAGAAACAAAACTATGAATAGGATAGTGTAATTTACGGTGTGTATAAATAATTATACATATGAGACATATACATATCACGCATAGTCATATACTACTGTTTACCTGTGCATATACATGCATGGAGTAATGTGGAGGAGAGTGAAGCGGAACAGAGCTATGTGCTACAGAGACAAGACTCTTCGAACAGCAGTTTTGAACAGCAACTTTGACGTATTTTCGAGTGTCCAGGCTGTTGCCAAGCGAGCTTGAGCGACACTTTCGAGATGAGCGACTTTTTTGGATAGCTGTTGCCAAGCGAGCTTGAGCGACTTTTTTGGATAGCATGCATCCACGCTCCAGACTAATTGCCAGAACGGCAGCTTTGCATGAGAACCTACACAGGAGATATACTTGGCTTGCCTGCGTCCTGCTTGGATAGGTCTTGTGCCATGTGTCTCCTGCCTGCCTGTGCCCTTGTTTCCAGTTAATGCGTGCCTGTGTATACGGAAAGCATTCAAAACAAGAGAGAGAATGCTATTACACTGGTTCTATATGTATATATGTAGCTGGATTTCATGACTAGGCCTTCATTCAAACCTAGCTGATTCGTAATAACACACAGACATGAAGGAGGTGATGGGCAATGTTCTCATGTCTTGGGAGGAGAGTTGCGGCCGGCGACTTGAACGAATGGCCGGGACTAGTCCTAGTGGGTCCGGCTCGAAAGTCGATGAATTTTGCAACTATAGAATCTCTGACATCTGTCATGACGACCCAGTAGTTGTCTGAAATGTGCTTTGATTGCATATGGGCATTTGTATCTTTACATTCAGATAGGTTTACATGCACCAAGACAGAGATAGATTTGTTCCGATCGCTAGAACGCATTGGCGGAGATCAGAAGGTTTGCGCCCCATGATGACCCCCCCCATGCACCAGGTCACGCAGGGTGTTTCTAAGTGGATCCGGCGGTGCTCATCGCAAATTGTGACTGGTTAGGAGGTAGGCAAGCAGGTCTGGCAGGCTTCCCGAATCTCGAATGCTTCCCAGCTCTAGAGGGCTTCCCAAACTATTTGAACGTAAGTTGCATTAGTATTCACTACACAATTGGAGAACCCAAATGTCAAATCTGGCAGGCTTCCCATATTCACAATGCTTCCCAGGTCTAGAGTGCTTCCCGAACAATTTGCGCGTAAGTTTCATTGGCATTCACTAAACAATGGAGGATTTAAATCTCTCCTTTGCATGGTCTATCCACATGCTTTTTTGCCAAATACTTTGCATCGTATCAAATTAGTGCATGGTCGACATATGTGAATGATGTCCAACGCAGGTGACCGGTTCACTAAATATAGGTTATAGTATATATATATATATATGGAGAGAGAGATGTATACACACATACCATGTTTTAATACTGTGCTATATTCATACGGGTGTGTATACATATGTATGTGTATGCATATGTATGTACACGTATGTATGTATGTATGTATGTATGTATGTATGTATGTATGTCTGTATGTATGTATGTATGTATGTGTTGTGCATAACAAAAGGCGTTAATTTGCCTTGAACCTGGCATGCATATGTTGGTATACTGAACACACATGCATGTGGGTTTGCTTCAGAAGTCTGTGTATACAGTCTCCGGGGTATATACATATACGTATTCCACACATAAATATCCTTGAGAGGTGTGATTGGTATACTTGGCCTTCTTGCCCAACAAATGAAAAAACATCAAGGGGTCAATTAATCGAATCTTAATCAAGATATGTGTCATCCAAGAAAACCAAGATCCCGAGGGACATCAAATGATATCACAAATTTCGCAAGAACCAGTATGTACATTACAGAACAGATGGTTCTGCAATAAGTCTATGGAACTAACTCAAAAACGATTCATCAATAATATCCAGGAAAACCAAAGGATCGTTCAGGGCAGCCCGAAATTGTTCAAGAAAATCATTGCGATACAAAGACAAACGGAAACCATCTAAAATCGTTATTTGTATAGGACCATCGCCTTTGTAATATACGTGTATATCTTCTACACATCTATCCCCGTGTGGTGGGCGACGGGAATACCCCACCATGTTTCTCAGCTCGGGCATCGACTCCTCCGCTGCAGTAGCTATCTCAGCCATACGCGCACTATATGTCCTTGCCTTGCCTTTCTTGCGCCTTGAGGATTGCGGAAAAGGCTGCCTCTTCGATATCCAGGAGACGTGTTGTAGTTGTCCATCGCAGTTGTGGGTGTTATCGAAAAGGATCTGCCAATACAAATATTCCGATTTAGAATGAATGACCCTGCGCGTTGCGAATTGATCAGTAACGGATTACAGGATTACGGATTGCTTGTACGTGCCGCCCTACCATTCCACCAGGCCCACCCGTCCTGCCCACGAACCCTTCCCGCCCGTTCCGTCGCCCGTCCAACCATTCGCTAGCATTTGCCACAGCGTTGAACATGGATTACGGATTCTACATGGACTTCATACGGATTATTGTTTCAAGCTCAAACGGATCAGTGGATTAAGTTCATTCCAAGTATTCTGCCAATGTGTAACAGCCCAGATTATCAAAGGGATGTAAATGCATTACCATATGAAACTACCAAATGGTCGCATGAGTTTTTACACGATCTGTTCAGATGTTTCACAGATTTTCAGAAGTTCCCCCATTGTTAATCATTCCATGCTTTTCTTTTTGAGTGGCAGTTGTCATCGTTGTGTGGTTGAACTCAAAACATGTCTTGAAGGTTCGGGAAGTTTTTGGGTCGCTAGACGGAAGATACCGTAGATGGAAGGTATAATCGAGGTACTTTTACATGTGAACTTTTGTTCACCTGGAGATGTTGTACTTGTTTCCCCCCGTCTCAAATATGTTAGGACAGCTGGACTTCAAAACAAATATCCACCGATAGAGTCTCGAAGGAAGTAAAGTCTTTCACAGTAGGTGAAAAGTATAATCGAGGTGGTCGAGATCCTCCAACTATTATTCGTTAAATTCGGTGGCCAGCCTTCCACCATGGCGTTAACAGTGGTTCATCCGTGTTTGAACAGTGTTGTTTGCCTGTGTTTGTGTAATGCATTGCTTAGTGTCGACGCATTGCTTATAGTTTCAAGCGACTCACCTATTGCTTTCTTGTGTTTTGTGCCCGCGTGTCCACTTATTGAATTGATTAGAACCTGAGGTCCTTCTGATTCGCATTGTTCTGCCTTGTGGCTGTGTGCTTGCTTCCACTTGACAGGGCAGTTATCTATGATCGACATGTTCTGCAGATCCCTGTAGAACATGTCCTGCAAAGCAATATCACACCGAAAGGATTGAAGTTACCCCTTACCCGAAATGAGAGCTGAGAGGCCTGAGAAAAATCATGGTGGGAACCTTAGAAATCAGACCAAAGCCTCGAAATAGAAGTCTAGAGACAAATCGTCTTTGCAGATATAGTTAACAATCACCATGTGGGAGTGCCTTCAGGGCCTCTTGGAACTCGTGTCAGCCTTTAGACGTGTGTGTGGCTTGAATCGATATATTGGGCATGGGCCGCATTTCATCTCAGAATTGATGGCGTCGTTTCAGGGGCCGCACCCCATTTTTTGTTTGCCCGCAATGTGAGTTTGGGGCAGGAAAGGGCAGGAGTGACCATGGGGCTTCATATTTTCTTGCCAGTTCCACAGCATTGTCACCTATATCACACCATGTCTGTCTGCCTCGCAGAACGACCCATTCGAGTACAACGAGACCTCTGCCACCCAGCCCGAAATCCTGCAGAAGATGAAGGCTGCCCTTCTAGAAAAGTCTCAGTGAAATGCCTCAACTCGGTCACAGGAAGTTTGGTTTGTATTTCGATGTATTGTGTTTTATCGCACGCGAAACACACATGGCGAAGTTCCCTTTACTAGCAACATGCCAATCCAAGTCCGGGTATGATCTTAGAAACTCCCCACCACTTAGTAGCGCTTGCGTTTGCATGTCCCCAACCATACTTGCTGGATAAGTATGCGTAACTTGGTTGTTGTTTTTTTTTTTAATCTGCATTATTGTCTAGACGATGTGGGTATAAATATCACACCTGGAAACATTTTTTATCTATGCTTACACTTTGCCTAGGTCCTAGGTAAAACCCAACACAAGACACAAACACGACCCAACCACGCAACCGTGGGCCCGGGCCCTGGCCATGGGTGGCTGGGTTGCCTTTGCGCATCATATTAGGTTGTAGTCAGGTGAAATCATAGATCGAATGGTTTCCGGGGGTGACATGTATATCCATTATCCTCTAAATAAGAGTTTGGATAACAGCCAACCAGGTTAATTATCTGGCAAGTAGGGGTGAGGATGTTTGCATTTCACACTCAGACTCTATAAGCCAGGTTCATACGTAAGCGACCCATACATTTTGTTTTAATTGGAGAAGGCAATGCTACACGAGACACACACAAGCATGAGTGTTTCGACTGACATGCCAAAGGGACTCATCTTCAGAACAAGCTCACAAAAGATGCTGTGTGCATGTGTCCTCCCAGTCACCAGCAAGGGTGTGCAGGTAGTCGCAGGAATCTTGAATTTGGAAAACTAAGGATCTGTCACAGTGTGCATATGATTGGCTTAAAGCATTGAACTTGTTATGTTAGGTTGTATGTGTGTTGTGTTGTTGATGCCCTTTCCACATAGACTCTGCGCAGAAATTCAGCAATGTATTTTGACAGTTGTTTCAAACTCTAGCTAACAGACAACTCAAGAACATAGCCAGAGCTTATGCAGTTCAGCATTAAATACCAGAATCTATGTCCAGATCGGAGAATAGCTCTGATAAAGAGATGTCGCTGATCAGTCGTACTCCGGCTCTGATGAAATCACTACCATAACACATCACATCTCAGTATAACACTAAGTTGTCTCGGGGTTGGGATTGGAATCTGAGGGCTATCCCACCACTAGAAACACTCGCAACCAAACCCTAACTAGCAGTTATGAGGAAGCTTAGCTCTGTTGTGCGTGATCACACTTTCTCCCGCTCTTTGTTTTAGGACACGGCCATGGTGCGCAGAATTTCGACCCACACCCAATGAAATTGATTCCACCCCCACCCGAAAAAAACATATATATATATATATATATGACAAAGACAGAAATGAATGATTGAATCAGATGTTGGCTTACCCTGGACATATTTGAGGTTGTGTCATTGCCGGGCTCCGTTGTGCCTGCGCGTTGGGGCGAAGTAGTTATCGTGGTTCTGTTTTATGTTGACTTTGCATGTCTGCCAGGGTATGATCTCATGTGGCTTCATGTAGAAGAGTTTCAAGGAAGTTGATTTGGAGAGCTTCCGTTCGATACAATATGTGTCACAATGTTGCATCATATACATCTCATATACACACATATCTATGTACATTATATATACATGTACATTATACACATGTCTATGTCTACATGTACATCATTGACATATATATATATATATATATATTCTGTATTCTTCTATCTCATGAGCAGTTAGCTTTGGTCAGACTGCCACCTTGTACACACTCCGAGGTAGTTGTGGGTGCAAAGTCTATTCGTGTCCGTGTTGCAACGAGAGCTCCTCAATGTAATTGCGTTGGTCTTGCTAAGGCGTTTATGAATCGGTGCCATCCAAGGTTGAGAGATTGTCACAATATAAAAACACACAAATGTTATGCGACCGTTGCCATCCCATAATGCCGCTACAACTCAAACTAAGTTTGTCTTTTCGCTGCTGATGGCTCTAGGGACCGTGACTTTCCTCAGCCGATTATGTCGACGGCATCGTTTGTCTGAATGCCTTGTGAAGTGTTCCAAACAATCAAGTTGCTGCGAGCCATGCCTTGATAGTCTACCGACTTTGGGGCGGAACAAGACCCGTTCCTTTGAGGGACAGGGCAGCTATCAAGCTGGGGGATGAATTCGTGTCTTGCCAGCTCGCCCACTGGCTTGCGGGCTAGCAACTTGCTTGCTGGCTATCAGTTGGCGAAGAGTCTAGGGGATGCAAGATGCACAATGGAGTACCGGGTAAACAAGCATTATAGATCTGCAGATGGTGCTGAATATGTACGCATTTGTCACTCGTATTGTGTTTCATGGGCATGTGTAGGCTCTTAAGCACCCTTAGTACTTGGATGGTTGGCTCAAGTTGTATTTCAAGTTTAGCACATTTGTACATATCTCTTCGGGGCATGTCACCTCCCGTTCGAATTGCCCTTGTGGGCGCAGGCGACATCTTCAGCCACCATGCCAAAGCCGTGCTTGATCTCCCCGAGCTGTTCACTGTCAGCTGCGTTTGTGATCCTGACACTGTGCGTGCGGCTGCTGGGTCGGAGTTTGTTGGTGGTTGCCCAATCTTCCCTTCCTTAACCGAAGCATTGGCCAGCAGTTCTGTCGAATTCGATGCAGTGGACTTGATGATCCCACACCACATCCATGAGAAAGTGGCGCTTGAGGCCTTCACAGCTCACAAGCACACGCTTCTGGAGAAGCCGCTCTCAACCTCTCTGGAGTCCTGCCGCCGCCTCGTGGCTGCAGCCAAAGAGAGCGGGGTGGTTTTTGCAGTTGGTGAGAATGCACAGTATATCCCTGATGTTTTGAAAGCGAAGGAGCTTATCAATACTGGCGCGATCGGAGATGTCTATTTTGTCCGTGCCAACTTCTGGGAGTCGACAATGACAAGCGGCTTTGCCAATGGGTTCGCGCAGGGATGGCGTAACGATATTTTGAAGGCAGGTGGTGGTAATACCATTGATGGTGGCACGCATTGGGTCAGAGCATTGCGGTTGTGGATGGGTGAGATCGACCGTGTGGTTGCAATCAACGAACGGCCACTCAAGGCAATGGCAGGGGAGTCCCTAACCCATGCCATTATCCGGTTCGCTTCAGGTAAGAGTGGGTCCTATGACTGCCTCGTGACGGATGCGGCGCTGTCGAAGCAGCCTTTCTTTCAAATTCAGGGCAGCAAAGGTGAGATTGTGCTCGAAGGTTCTTTCGATGGTGGTCTGCAGGTCTTCACAGCTGAGCACCCCGAGGGTAAGTTTGTTGAGTCAGACCCCAGTGGCAAGAAGGAGCGTGGCTTCGTGCACAGCTACAGACCACAGCTCGAGGACTTTGGCCGCGCGGTTTGCGATGGCACGCCACTGGCTGCCAGTGCCGAGTACGCAGTGGGGGAAGTGGCAGTCATCAATGCAATGTACCGCTCCGGCGAGAGGCAGGCCTGGGAAGACGTCTGGGGTGGAGATGATGGAAGGGGTCAAAAAAGGAAGACGTGCTCTGGGTGACAATGGCATGTAGAGGTCAATTTCGCACTTCTGCCCCAAAAATGATGTTTATAATATGTTTAAGGTGAGGGTTTTCGGGTAAGCCATTTGGCTTTTCGAGCCTTCAACTCCATCAAAACTTTGAAGCCCATGAGTGCAGGTTGCAGTAGTTGTGCACGAGCGAACAAAAAGCACACACACGACGGGATCCAGAACCAACGGCCCCACCGCTTACGTTCAGTGTCAGGCATCTGAGGAGGGACTCCAGGGCAGTACTCCGGACCAGGACAATGGTGCCACGGGTCCCGGCGCTCCAAAGATGCGCACGCAGTCTCCAAAATGTGGCATCACACTTCTTCGTCTGAACCCCCAATCATCACACCATGGCTTATAAATACCTATTTCATAAATCCAGGAGGGCTTCGCCCAGACCGCCGCGCTAGGAGTTTCAGTGCGAAGCGAAGGTGGATTTACAACGAAGTTGCAGCGAAAGTGAGCATATGCGGTACCTGTTCAGCGGATTTGAAGCGACATTGAAGCGAAAGTCAGCATATGCGGTGCCTGTGCAGCGGATTTGGTGGGAAAGTGACCATATGCAGTACCTGTGCAGCGCATTTGAAGCGATATTGAAGCGAAAGTCAGCATATGCGGTGCCTGTGCAGCGGACTTGGTGCGAAAGTGAGCATATGCGGTACCTGTGCAGCGGATTTGAAGCGACATTGAAGCGAAAGTCAACAAATGTGGTACCTGTGCAGCGGATTTGGTGCGAATGTCACCATATGCGGTGCCTGTGCAGCGGATTTGGGGCAAGGGGGGAATTCCGCGGCAAGGGTGCGGACCCCTCGTGGCGGGCTGGTAAAACACGTATTTTCATCGAAAGTGAGCGTTTTACCTAGACGGGAGCATCGTTTGTTCGAAAACGGGCTCGGTGGGGTGCCCTTAAGTGACTTTACAGTCACTTTACAGTCACTTAACACTATGCTAAAGCATAGCGCGGCGGATTTACAGGCTACGCCTCTGCCGCCGACCCTAATCTTAGATTCCTGGAGGGTCAGATGCCTGGAGAGTCAGATTGCAGCCTGGAGGCTCAGACTGCAGCCTTGAGGTTCAGATTGCAGCTTGGAGGCGCAGATTGCAGGCTGGAGGCTCGGATTGCAGCTTGGAGGGTCAGCAAGGTCATTTGAAGGTCCAGGTGTCCATTTGAAGCTGCAGGTGGGCATTTGGAGCTCCAGGTGGCCGTTTGGAGCTCCAGCTGGCATTTGGAGCTCCAGGTGGCCATTTAGAGCTCCAGCTGGTCATTTGGAATTCCAGGTGGTCGTTCGGAGCTCCTGGTGGTCGTTTGGAGCTCAAGGGTGCCATTTGAAGCTCCAGGTGGCCATTTGGAGGTCCAGGTGGGCATTTGGAGCTCCAGGAGGCGGTTTGGAGCTCCAGGTGGCCATGTGGAGATCCAGGGTACCATTTGGAGGTCCAGGTGGCCGTTTGGAGGTCCAGGTGGCCGTGTGGAGCTCCAAATGGCCACGTGGAGCTCCAAATGGCAGCCTGGAGCTCCAATGTGGCCCTGGGGGTTTGACAACCTGTGGCGGCCTGTGGCGGGATCCTGTGGCCCTGGGGGTTTGACAACCTGTGGCCCCCTGTGGCGGTATCCTCGTGCCCCATTAGAAACCTTTACTCTAAGAATCTAAGAATCTATCTAAGAATCCAGAATACTGGAAGCTTCAAAATAGCAGGCCTGGCTGGGCTAGCTGACTGGTGGTGGTCTGGCTGGGCTAGCTCACTGGTGGACTAGCTGAACTGGAGGACTGCAACGGCATCTCACACGCTCGACGCCAGGAGGGTCGGCGGATTGTATGAATTGGTTACATGGTTGGATCTCGGAACCTCTGGAGGCAACATGAATACTCTAGAGTAGATGATATAAAATGAATTGCGATAGTATTTTATCATACCAGTTCTACGTCAATTTTACCAAGCATGAGCCCCATATCTTTTATGTGCAGGGTGGCTGGGAATAGGTCCATTTTGTTAGATATAAATCCAATGCTTCTGATATACTTGATGCTTTCAACTCTCTTGTTGTGCACAATATCAGATGGGATCAGGCCTCACGGGTCCTTCATGATACCATACTGTAGCATATTTCCACAGCACCTATGCCATGCAAGGCTCGTCTCGACGAACTGAACGAAGGTGTGATCGTGAAGGACGTTGGGCAGAATGATCCAGCGGCTTGCACGTATTGGGATGGGTGCCTGGCTGGTGTCCGAAAAAAACAGTGGGCACTTCAGACAAGTGTGCTCGGGTTCTGTAAAGGGACATGCAGAATATACGAATAGAGAAAGGTTTCAGTTCCGTAGTATGTATATCCAATTGCCTTCGGCCTACCCGCCACCGTGCCTTGCTGTTTTTTCGTGCACGAGTTAGACAAGCAAAAAAAATATGTGGGTTCACGTAAACACACATGTGACGTTGACATGCGGAGGGCCTATGCAATCGGGGTTCTGAATAGTGTAGAAGACACATTGAAGGTGCACATGTACTGGCTCAATGTGCATGGATTAAGGTTTAAGGCTTTTGTTGTTTGTTGTTTGTTGTTCAATGTGTGTTGTTTGGGACATTCGTGCCGGAGTACAGTAGACAAGCAAACAAAAATTGGGGGGGGGGTGCACGTAAACACACATGTGACGTTGACACGCGGAGGGCCTATGCAATCGGGCTTCTGGATAGTATAGAAGACACATTGAAGGTGCACATGTATTGGCTCAATGTGCAAGGATTAAGGGTTAAGGATTTTGTTGTTTGTTGTTTAATGTCTGTTGTTCAGGACATTCGTGCCGGAGTACAGCCGCTCGGTACATTAAAATTGGTGACACTACCATAATATTGCAGCCTAAAGGGCGGGATTAAGGGAATGTAAGCAAAAGTGGCACAGAAATAAAATTTTAACAGCATTGGAAGTGTTGCTTAATGTTTGCTTTCCTGCACGAGTTAGAGAAGCAAAAATAGATGTTCGGGTGCACGTAAACACACGTGTGACGTTGACATGCGGAGGGCCTATGCAATCGGGGTTCTGGATAGTCTAGAAGACACATTGAAGGTGCACATGTATTGGCTCAATGTGCAAGGATTAAGGGTTAAGGCTTTTGTTGTTTGTTGTTTGTTGTTTAATGTTTGTTTTCGTGCATGAGTTAGAGAAGCAAAAATAGATGCTTGGGTGCACGTAAACACACATGTGACGTTGACATGCGGAGGGCCTATGCAATCGGGGTTCTGGATAGTATAGAAGACACATTGAAGGTGCACATGTATTGGCTCAATGTGCAAGGATTAAGGGTTAAGGCTTTTGTTGTTTGTTGTTTGTTGTTTAATGTTTGTTGTTTGGGACATTCGCGCCGGAGTACAGTAGACAAGCAAAGAAATGTTTTTGGGGGTGCACGTAAACACACATGTGACGTTGACATGCGGAGGGCCTATGCACTCGGGGTTCTGGATAGTATAGAAGACACATTGAATTGCACATGTACTGGCCCAATGTGCAGGGATTAAGGGTTAAGGCTTTTGTTGTTTGTTGTTTGTTGTTTGTTGTTTGTTGTTTGTTGTTTGTTGTTTGTTGTTTGTTGTTTAATGTGTGTTGTTTGGGACATTCGTGCCGGAGTACAGCCGCTCGGTACATTAAAATTAGTGACACTACCATAATATTGCAGCCTAAAGGGCGGGATTAAGGGAGTGTTGTTTAATGTTTGTTTTTGTGCACGAGTTAGAGAAGCAGAAATAGATGTTTGGGTGCACGTAAACACACATGTGACGTTGGCATGCGGAGGGCCTATGCAATCGGGGTTCTGGATAGTATAGAAGACACATTGAAGGTGCACATGTATTGGCACAATGTGCAAGGATTAAGGGTTAGAGTTTTTGTTGTTTGTTGTTTAATGTTTGTTTTTGTGCACGAATTAGAGAAGCGAAAAATATGGTTGGGTGCACGTAAACACACATGTGACGTTGACACGCGGAGGGCCTATGCAATCGGGCTTCTGGATAGTATAGAAGACACATTGACGGTGCACATGTAGTGGCACAATGTGCAAGGATTAAGGGTTCAGGCTTTCGTTGTTGGTTGTTTGTTGTTTGTTTTTTCTTGCTGTGTTTTCGTGCACGAGTTATAGAAGCAAAAATAGATGTTTGGGTGCACTAAACACACATGTGACGTTGACATGCGGAGGGCCTATGCAATCGGGGTTCTGGATAGTATAGAAGACACATTGAAGGTGCACATGTATTGGCCCAATGTGCAAGGATTAAGGGTTAAGGCTTTTGTTGTTTGTCGTTTGTTGTTTGTTGTTTAATGTTGCGTTTTCGTGCATTAGAGAAGCAAAAATATATACATATATTTTGGGGGGGTGCACGCAAACACACATGTGACGTTGACATGCGGCGGGCCTATGCAATCGGGGTTCTGGGTAGTATAGAAGACACATTGAAGGTGCACATGTATTGGCTCAATGTGTAAGGATTAAAGGTTAAGGCTTTTGTTGTTTGTTGTTTCTTGCTGCGTTTTCGTGCACGAGTTACAGAAGCAAAAGTAGATGTTTGGGTACACGTAAACACACATGTGACGTTGACATGCGGACTAAAGAGCGTCACTAGCGCGATTTTCCGAATTTTAGGTTTGAACTGCCGCTTGGTACATTAAAATTAGGGTATTGTATCCTAAAGGACGCCATTATCGTTGGACTCTTTTGGCCTGTCTTCGGTGGTCTCTGGGGACCCTTGGGCTGCCTTGGGTGCCTTTGGGCGACCATTGGGGCTCCATTTGTCACCTTTGGGGATCCATTGGGGCGCCTCTGGGGCGTCATTGGGCTCCATTTGTCGCCTTTGGAATCCATTGGGGCGCCTTTGGGAGTCATTGGGGGTCACTTTGGGGGTCACTTTGCGATCATTTTCGCCTTAATTTTCACTTTTTATCATTTTGAACACTTTATAATTTTTGTGATTTTGTTTGAAGAAAAAACGCGCCATGAAGTGTCCCAAGTCTGAGAAAACCACAGTATTTGTAGGTCCAAATAGAGGACTCAAAAGAAACAGATTTTTCCCTCCCCAAAACGCGACATCGAGTTTGTATGGATATTTGTGATCCAAACGGATAACCACAAATTAGATTTACCACCCTTTTGTCACAAAACCCAATGTTTACAATACCAAACTGTCCCCAAAAAATCAATCTTAAAATAGAAGAATCATGCCCCGAGCTTGTGTAGTCCCTCAAAACCACTCAATTGAGAAACAAGTACTAAAACTCCTCGCAGTCATTCCACTGTTGCAGCGGCACGGTGGCGGATATATTTCTTTCATGTTATACATATACAGAGAGATGTTAGCCTAATAGCGTGCCCCAAAGGGGCGGCTATAATGCTAATGCCCCATAGTTTAGTCTCTAAATGTCGTTCCTCCACAATATGTAGAGGCTGCATTTGTCTCGCGACCTGCAGCTTTTAATATCCGATTTGTGTGCCGAATTGCTTCACAATGAAAAATATACAGAGAGATGGAGACAGAGACAGAGAGAGAATTCACAGAGTTATATCGGAGCATGCTCAGAAAGACCTTGTTCAAGGTTTTCTTCTACCATTGCGCCAAGAGCACTCCCTTGAAATCGCATGTTTTTTCTGAAGACTGATTGAAGCGGAGCTTGGGTGACCGATAGAGTGCACGATTTGCAGCACTTTTTGCAAGTGGGCCTTATTGGTGGTATTGGGGCCTTGCTTTGAAGGTGTGGTGGGGTCCACTTCTGGAAATGCGAGGGGCAAGGGGAGTGGGTGGCTTCCAATTTGTTTTCCACCCATATGCCATACAGACTCTACGGACACTCCATCATATTGCATACATAGTTGTGTGCAACAGCATGAAAAGCGCTTGCTCTAACCGCTACCCAGCGGGTGTGAGCAGGCGCAAAGAGCAATAAACGCTCCGTGCTTTAGGGTCCCCGCTCTCTCTAGTCGCCCTGCACCATGGTGAATAGCAGAAAGCGGCAGAATCGCTCCGCCGCTGGAAGAAGGGAGCAGTACGACCGAGCTCATGCAAGGGTCGCTCAAACCCTCATCAAGGGTTTTATGGCTCTGGACCACCGTGGCTGCAAGAGGACAAAGCTTGGCGATGCCTTGCTCCTCCTTCTAGCAACACAGCAGCCAGCAGACCACGGTGCAGACAACTCTAAGCTCTTTGCTGACAGTCAGCCATGGCAATGGCAATGGTGGCAGCAGCCAGAGGCACCCTGGCCACAATGGCCACCGCCGTGCCCGCAGCAAGAGCAAGAGTCTCTAGTAGAGTCTGTCCAAGCCAACACCAGCACTCCTGTAGCCGCAGCAGCTAGGAGTCCCTTGGGCCCTGCAGCTGAAGACCTCGAGAGCAACTGGTCTTTCTCGTGCACCTCCGTTGCTCCAGACGGCAGGTTTTGCCGCATGACCAGTGTCTCTAGCCAAGAGGACACTGCAGCCCAAGAAGCTCTAAGGCCGCCAGCTCCCAGCAAGGTAAAAGAGGTTGGAGACAGTCGAGAGGCAGCAACCACCACCGCACTCGCTACGGCAGGAGTGCCTCCGGTGAACCTCTCTACGTCCTCCCCTCTAGCTGAAACCGCTAACGACGCTTCACTTGGCAAAGGGCTTGGAGACAGAGTAGAGGCAGAAGTCACCGCCGCAGCACTCGCCACACCGGCCGCAGTGCAACAGGCGAGCCTCTCTAAAGCTTCTCCCCCTCTAGTCACAGCTACAGTCAAGTTGTCAGACGGAAAGACAGAGGACTCTAGAGGAAGGGCAGGCGCCACGACCACTGCACTCACCGCCGTTGAAGTGCCACAGGTCAGCCCCTCCACACCGTCCTCTCCTCTACCTGACAAGTGGACCACCTTAGGTGACAACTTTGGAAAACGGTCCACAGTAGCTGAAACCTCTAGATATCATGAACTGATATCGGAGCAGTGCGAAGCCCACAGGAGGAAAGGGCCTTTCTCAGAAGAAGACGCACAGCGGTACCAGAGCCTTCTAGAGTTTGCTGCGGAACACAAGAGGACGTTGCTTCGCCGCGAAGCACGAGCTGCTCGACAAAGGCAACGACAAGAGCAGCCACCTGACGGCAGGCCCGAGCAAAGTGCAGAGAGTAAACGAGCAGGATGATATAGCTGTTTCCTGGTTTGGTAGCTGTAGGCCCTTGCCCCGGTCCCGGACCCCTCTCTATCATCATCTTGCCTCTCTTTTCTGCACTCTAAAGCATATTGTACATGGGTTAGCCTCTAATAGCCCCGAAGGGGCAGTTTATAGGTTTTCCCCCCATAGTAGGTAGCTTACTCTAGATGTAACCGTCCCTCCAAGGTAGGGAGGGCTAGTATTTGTCCGCCCTGCTAGTCCGCTATGATCCTAACCTTGAATGAAAATAATGCAAACAGTATGAAATGGATAGGTGTTTCCCAAGTTGCTTTGTAGTCTCCTGGAAACGCATGATGTCCCAATTTGTCGAAGACCCAGGATTAGGCCAAAGAATGTCTGCCAAGGTATTTCATATAATGTATATAATAATTGCAGAATATTGCATGTGCTTATGTATTAACCTACGAAGGTTAATATACGCATACCTTTGATGTACTTTATTGTGATTTGTCTAGTTCTGCTGAAGTTTGAGTTATTTCTTAAAACGTTGCTTAGCTTTTCATTGTGGTCAACATTCCTTTGCTTAACTTTTCTATGTTTGGGTTTGCTTTACTTGATTTTTTGTTCTTTGCTATGCATTGCTCTTCTTGGATATCTGTTGCTTTGTTTTGCTTTGCTTGGCTTTGCTTGGCCTTGACTTTAGTTGGCTTTGCTTGTCGTACCTTTCCCCAGCTTCGATTCGCTTTGCTTTAGCTGATCATTGCGTTTATGGATGAATTGCCTTGACACAGGTCTGGTATGCAAGATTTCATTACATGTATTTGACACCTGATTTTTTCTACGTTTATTTTGTCAATCCGTATTCGGATGTTGCGAGGTGTGCAGCATCAGGCATGAGCCTTGGGATATCCCTTGTATAGATTGTTGTACTCCGGATGTTTGGATGTTCTCGCAAATGGCGGTGGGAAATCAGGAACATGGCAGCAGATTTGGGTACCCAAAGTGGCAGCATGTTTGTTCAAGGTAGAACGCTGTGTCATCAACAAAAGTCTTATAATATGTGTAGTTTGTATCTAGTGTTCATCACACTCTTGTTTTTCTTGTCATATACTCATGTATTAATTTATACTCAATTTTACCCATCAAAATTTATGTGCATATGCAAAGGCATCTGAACATATGCATACCAAGTAGGAAACATAATCTATATACACAGTATACGCACATCATATAAACACAAGGTATATAAATATATGTATACACATATAAAGATACATATCTAAAATATAATATGCTTTGGGTATAGCCGCTTATGCTCAAGAGTTGCAGCGCACCCCCTTTCTCCCTTTCGTCCTCCTCGTACTGGGCGCGCTGGTCGAGGCTGCCGGCGGCAGCATGCTACCCTGAAGCAGGCGGCGGTCAAGGCCGTGATTCTGCTTCGTGCAAGGCAAGCACGAGTGGGTAGCGGGGTCACCATTGGGAATGGCACTTCCCACGCCTACTG
>Ga0099797_100754_pt1 | contig 19588 bp, 6 predicted proteins | sample Uncmet_Sort48C_1_FD_89871 | JGI IMG/M metagenome (GOLD analysis project Ga0099797, IMG submission 89871) | Marine eukaryotic communities from CALCOFI LINE 67, Pacific Ocean - C012_Sort48C_1 | ecosystem: Environmental > Aquatic > Marine > Oceanic | place: Pacific Ocean: Monterey Bay | collected...
AAGCCACCTCCTCTGCCATCCTCAGTGTCGCCAGCAAAAGCGCAACAACCGGCAAAATCGGAAGCACCCTCGTTCATGCAGTCGACTGCAAGCAGTAAAAATCATCATCTGGGGGCAATCTAGTGTGGTGTAGACACAGAAGAAGAAATATGAATAGTGTAGACTGCATAATATCATAAAACTAACAGCCATTCTTTATAACATATCATAAGTTAATTCGCTGGCTCGAAGGCAAATGTGGTGACCATATATAATAATTAATTAAATAAATCCTTTCTATTCGTGCAATTTCTTAAGTTAAGTTACTTCCTTCGTATGCGCATAAATTAGGTGATATCTACAAATAAATTTTACGTAAATCTTGTGGTGATATTGTTCCTGGCTCATAAGATACACCAAGCCCTGCTGCCGTAAGAACTTTGTGAGTACGGTGCTGTGAAGCCTGGTGAGATTTTAAGTCAGGTGAAGATACTGGAGAAGAAGTGCCTATTCGAGTAGATGCTGCCGGCGAAGATAGTGTAGAAGGCGCGTCAAAGGTTAAAACCCGAATCTGCTTTCCACGTCCCGAAGCTTCATCTCCGACCATTGTAACTCTGTGCAATAGAGGCGATTTCACTATTTCGGGTCCACTCTGCATGCTTTGTCTGCTCTTTAGAGACGATACTGCTGGGGTAATTTGCTCGCGAATAGTTGGGAGCATAACGACTTTGTGTTTTTGAAGCCCTCTTCTACCGAGGTCCAACGTATCTGTCATGACGTCTGTTTGTACCGCCGACGTCTTCGGGGGAAGCTTTTGTCTATGCAAAGTGCGATTCAAGTCAGGATCACGGCCCATCGTTTCTACAATGGCGCCCAAGCGCGATATTTCACTCTCAGAACGTTTTGAGTGATGTATCATTTCATTTCGCATTTTAGAAATTTCTTTTTCTGCTTCTGCTTTGTGCTCCGCTTTTGACATATTCAGCTTGTTTAACAATTGTTTTATCTTGTGACTCATTCTGCGTATCTTTCCATGCGCTTCTTGCACGCTTAACTCTGCCTTTTTCCGTGCAGTGTGTTGGGACTGGACAGTAAACGGTACAGGGACATTTCCGGCAGTCGCCCTAGATGGAGATGTGACGGTCTCATGAATAGATTTCCTAAACGCGATTTGTTCAAGCCGGCGGCATGCTTTCTGCTCTCGCGCCACTACGAGTTCTAATCCTTTAAACTCTCGCCTTTGAGCCTCTATTTCCTCGCCTTGACGTTTTTTTATGTTACGCAGTCTCAACGCACGCATAGTTAATCTTTTGATCCCAATTATCATGTATTTGTTTGCACGGCGAAAGTGTGTACCTCTCCACACACATTGTATTAAACACGCAGCTGTCACCCTCAACATGTCTTCATCCTCGTCCGTCATGCACGGTGAAGTCGCTTTCGTGTGGTCCATTTGATCCATACTTTTTTCTAACGCTTCCATGCGTTCTCTGTCTTCTTCCATTCGTTTTTCTATTTCTTGCAAGCGCGAATCGTTGTCAGTTGGTCGTAAGTCTTCATCGACGACAGGAGGGTCTGGCTTTTGCTTCGGTTGATATTCGTCTCCACGCATGAGAGCCAATGCGATATCTAGATCACTAGGCTCATCTTCGGGATTTTCACCAACTTCGAAGGTCGCGTCAGTGGTAACCGACATACCGTCGATTGAAGAACAAGTATTATCTGTGGCGTGACGTACACTATCTAACGGAATCGTATCGTCTGGTACAATTATGACAGGGTGTGTTGATCTTTTTGCACTAGCGGGCGTCATAGCACCATCGACGTTCCTGTCCTTTAACATTGTTACCGGCGTCAGCATTTTCTTCATCTCATTAGTTTCTGCTGCTTGTTTCTCTTCTAATTTAGTTTCCGCTACTCGGGTTTCTTCTTCGTGTTTCTGCGCTAACTCTTCTTCCATCATAGGCAGGTCTGTGGTTTTCAGTTCCACGAGGGTGTTGCGTTCTCGTTGATGGGGTGCATCTAATTGTGAGTTTTTTGGCAGCGATTCCGCTGTCAATGCTGTTTTCTGGTTCTCGTCTTGAGCCAGGGTTTCGACCAACTGAATGTCTGCAATTTCTTGTTCGTGTTCCTGCTGCATGGCTCGTATCTGTGGATGCTCTGGCAATAATTTGTCTTTTAACAATTGTATTTCTTTGGCGTGTTCTAATTTGATGCTTTCTTCTCTCTCTCTTTGCACATGTTCTGGAAGCATTTCTTGCTTCAACTGTGCTAACGTGTTTCTGTGTTTCTTTTCCAAAGGAACAATATGCTCAGGCAACAACTTTTCTTTTAACGCTTGTACTTCATCCAAGTGCTTTTGGTGCAATGCTTCGACAAGCTCTTCATGGCTTACACCCATCTGCGCCTCTACGTTTTCCAAACTCTTAGTCAATTCCAATAAACGTTGTTTCTGCAAAATTTCTTCTGCTTCAGCTGCTTGGCGCATCTTGGAAAGCTCGAGTAAGTGCTCTTCGTGGGCAATTTTTTCCGCGACTCGTGCTGCCTCTGCTTCTTGTGCCTCTTGATCTAGCTTACGGCGTTGTTTCTCCTTGTAACTATTTTCAAGGGCTTTAAATTTTGCCCCAGCCGCCGCAAGGCGGCTATTGTGTAGCTCGACGGCGAGTCTTTCCTGTTTCAAGCGCTCAGCCGTAGCTCGCTCCATAGCAAGCTTTTGTTCTTCTATCTGACGTTGTGCCTCTTGAGCTTGCTCTTGTTTTTTACGTACCAACCGCTCCTTGAGCTTCCTGTGTCTCTCTTCTACCATTCTTTTCTTTCGCTCTTCCGCTACAGCAATTTGGTCATAGGCTACTTTCTCTTCTTCTATCGCCAGTGCTGCTAGTCGTTTAGCGTCACTCGCCTCTTTCGCGGCGGTTTCTTCACGCATCTTATCTCTTTTTTCTATCTCAGCCTGAGCGGCTGCTGCTCGGTCTTCTTTTCTCTTGGCTTCTTTAGCTAGTTGCGCTTTCTTCTTCGCAAGGCGTTCCTCGAGCTTTCTATGTTTTTCTTTTGTCGCATTTTCTATAGTCTGTTTAACCTGTTCGGCATTTTCCAACGCTGACGTTTCATACACTGACTTATTCGATGTTTTCTGATCATCGAATAAGTCACCATCGAAATACATCTATGGTCACCGCTTGGTCCGGCTTTTTTTTACCTTCCCGGACAAGGTAGCTTGCGTGACGGAAATGTAACAACAATTGAGGGCCTACTTACCTCGACATGCGACTAGGGAAGAGGGTGTGGAGTAAGGTACGTCGTTTCGTCGACCGCTGGTTTCTTTCTGCATTCACAGTTATTATTACAACGGATCTTGGAGAGGTGAGAGGAGTGACCACCCTCTGCCTATACATGCTATGCACAAAACATGATAGTCTAGACCTGGTCTCGACCTTGGTGATGTGTCTATATTACTCGTCTTGGCGAATGTTCCACCACGAATTTGTGTCCTGACTTAACCCTAACCCTACCACTCATCTTAGCTTCGAATCGAACCATTCATGCACGGACGGGTGCAGAGGGGCCAACATTCCGGTGTGGCTGACCTCTGCAGCCCACGGTGACGCAACGGGGAGGAACAGATTGCTTCTTCACAGTCTATAGTCACACTCTCAGACTGCTCGAAGAAATTGCTCGAATTTGGACTAGCTGACCGAGCGTATTCGGTCTTTCCGTTTGTTTTGTTCAACTAAGCTGCCATGGCGCACTTTCTCCGACTTGCTCGTGGTGGAGGAAGTACGTTGTTTGCCAACGGATGGTCGAGTATGCGTGCTCTCAATACTCGACCTATCGGGGCTGTAGGGCAACAACGAGGGCATAATATTATAAATGGTAGATATATTTTTGAAGGTGGGCATTCGTTTCAATCTCGCAGTGTTAGCAATGGTAATTTTAATACGGTGACTCCAAATGGCTCGGTAGGAACTGAAAACGAGAACGCGACGATAGAAAAGAAGAGCAAATTACGGACCTTGTGGGAACGGTATGGGCGTGTCGCTATCGGGACATATATTGGTGTATACGCGGGTACTTTGTCTGGCGTGTTTGTGCTCTACGAAAGCGGCATTATGGTTGATGCTTGTCCATTGATCGAATCTGGTGGGAGTGGGAGTGGCGGGGAGACAAACATGTATATGCAACTATTCGATAAATTAGGCATGGAGAAGTACGTGGACCCAAAAACATTGACACCGACTCAAGGCAATTTTTTGCTCGCGTGGCTCACAACGAAGATAACGGAGCCAGCTCGTGCTGTATTGACTGGAATTCTAACACCGTCTATTGCCCGGTACCTTGGGTATGCTCCGCCGAAAATCAAGAAAGACGCAGAAAGTGTTGCAAAGGAGCATAAATAGACGAGACCGCGGTGTCCTAACAAGTATCATATACAGTATACTAAATACAAAACTACGCCTTTTGTGCGCATTATTGAATGATGCTAATCTTTTCCCTGTATGTTTTATGTGTCAATAATATCGTATCACAATAGATAGAATAGCACCGTATGTACCCCAACAAAATAAAATACTGTAGACCGACCCAGGATGTATGTGTCTGTGTACGTATAAACTTTCGATCGTGTCTACTTCGTGTGTTGGGGTGGAACGACCGGCAAGCGATAAATCGAAAACCAAATATACATTGACGACAGGTAGAAAGGATGCCCCGGATGTTGTGCACATGAGAAAACACCGCGAAGAGTCATCACCGTCGTTATTCTTACAACCGTTGCTTCAACATCAACTTTGCCCGTGCATCCATTTGTTTGGAGGTTTCGGACCAAGTCCGGACATTTTGGGGTGTTGCAGCATGGTCTCTACTGAGATCACCCTTGACGAGTCCTTCTTTTCTCAGAAATTCCTCGCGGTGTTTGTCGATGTATCCCACCGATGTCTCCCCCGCTTGTTTTGCAAATACTACATCATCTCCAAACTTGGCATCAAACTTTCTTTTGTGTTCGGCGATTTGTGACCGTGTGGGGTCTGTCTTGACGTGTGCGTGGGAGGATTCCAAACCGTTGTTCTTGGACATACTGGCCAACTTCCCGATGCTTTTGTCAACTGTTACCATACCGTAACCGTAATCAAGGGGTTCGTCGGATTTCTCCGCCGTAAGGTACTTCTCGTTCACCGTCGACTCCGCGAGTCCATGTTGAAACGAAATAGCGGACTTGGCCAAGTCCAAGTGTGTCTCACGGATTTTGTTGGCTGCGACAGACACCAACGAATGATTAACTCCTTGACGTTCCTTCTCGGCGCGTGCGTGATCTGCTTTTGCCTCAACATTTGGATCATTCATCCCTGTGCGGATATCTAATGTCACATTCAATGTAGCATTTGTTGCTTCTTTAAAGTCGCTTGGAAAGCCTGGGGCAGGAACGTCCGTATCGTTTCTATCGGATCGAAGCCTCAGCGCACCACTCCCTTGCACCGCTGCCAGGCAGAGTGCCACTGTAATCCCACTCACGATCCCTTGCTTCATGTTGCTCACGTACGCAACAACAGCACTGTGCAGCAACGCCGACACCTACAAGAATCGTGGGCTCCCCGTTTCCTCCCCAATGGAAGACCCGTCACGCATGATAACGCACGCGAGTGGAAGTAACATTCGTTCGCGTGTGAAGGAACGGTTGAGCCATCCCCCCTCTTTTTAATTCTTCATTATAGAATACACAAAAACACACTTCACAGAAATTTACGCACACATCAGTAGTATCGAGCTATTCAAAATAAATCTAAATAATGAAAGGACGAACACATTCTTTCAAATATCCACGAAGGAGAGTTGTCGTCTCAGTGCTGTGTCGCTACCATCTGCCCCTCGTCCTGTCGTGGTTTACCCTTGATGATCATTACAGTATGAAATACAGGTACTTCATTCATCGGGAGCGTGCGTTGACACGATATCAACACACGCACGGTCCGTCGCCAGTGAATGTTCATTACAGCGATTGCTTGCTTGGGTGGGTAGGGAACATGTGTCATATTAGTAGTTACGTATCCTATTACGAAGGCTGTTCCACGTCGCGACGGTGCTTTGATTTTGCACCCTACTGTTGTTTGCAGTCTTGAGGTTTCCCATCAGGTCCTATTTGGTTCGCATTGTCGCCGACGCCGAAAGAGGGCAAGTACTCGGGGCCATCGCCGTCATTATCCTCGGCGTCACTGTCTTCGTCCATACTATCTTCGTCGGAATCATCTTCGACTGCACCCGGGACATAGTCTTCGTCGTCTTCGCTGTCGAACTCACTGTCATCGTCATCATCGTCATCCTCACTGTCGACATACTCGCCGGTATAATGATAGATAGCATGGGGAATAATTTTCTCGCGAATAACCATAGCCATTTCCATATCCATGTCAAAGATTTCGCACCGATCATTGTAGTCTTCTTCGTCCTCGACATCATCCATTGTAGGCGCGTCGAAAAAATTAAAGAAACTCTCGCACGGCTTCAGCACAGTCCGAGTCTTACTGCTCCCCTTCTTGCGCTGCTTAACTTCTTTAACGGTCACGTTCATCTTACTGCTCTTCCAGTCGATCTCGCACCCTTTAATGAACTTTAAAGTCGGTTCGTTTGCCGTGCTTTCGTAAATGTTTGGGATCACGTAGGTCTTGGTTAATGTCGTATTTGTGAAGTACGGGTTTTCACTAAACACAAAATCCAACGCAAAACCTTTGGTATCTTCCCCCGCATCCCCCGGTAAATAGCGCGTTTGGATGTCAGTCAGGTAACCCAAAACTGCCTCGTCGTGTTCCGCAATGCTTTGTTTCAACAATTTGTTGTTCAACAAACAGGCACGCCAGAACGACGGGGCCTCGGCTTTCTTCGCTACCAACACGTCGAAGCGTCGACTGTACAGCGCCGTCAGGCGCGCCTCGTACTTATCCTCCAACTTCTTTCGCTCGACTTCGTAATCTGCGAGTGCCATGCATACCTCTTCGTCCAACTCTTTCAACTCCATTACGGTGTCCGAGTCTGCTGCTTGCGAGCTGGCTGGCTTGCGAGCTGGCTTGGCGCCCAACAGGCTTACTGTTCCCTCGGTTTGTTGTGCCTGTTGACCCAGCGCCAACGTCGTCAACTTTTCGTTCAAGAGCTCGGCGGGAGTCGAGTTGCCCTTGGTTGACGGCGACTCTCTACGAGTTTGTTGTGATGGTGTCATGCATGTTTGCGGTGTGTTTGACGGCGTCGTTGTTCCAAGCACGGGTGAATTCGTCCCATCTACATCCAACGATCCAGGGAGCACGGAGCTCGACGCCGGGGGAGGATTAGTACCCTCGTTATTGCCCACCGCACCAGAAGCCAAAGATGCCATGATAACAGTTGCGAAGTAAAGACCCGCGCCACGTGATGAATGGCTCGGACGACGAAGCAAAAGGTAACGCAATGACTGCGCAACTCTCTCCCCGGTCTCTGTGACAACTCATGCCGCGAACGACAACACGCGCCCGACACGTGCCGAGTCTCTTCACGCACAGTGGCCCGGTTGTAATTGTGGTGTTCACGGGGTGTTCACGGGAACCGGTCATGAACCCTCGTCATAACACTAGTCCACCCACAAAGAACAAAGACAAAGAGGCAAAGAGGTCGGCCACGTCACGAAGCAGTCGAAGATTCCTCTCTATGAATATATCAGCATACCACCCGCTCTTGGAGGGAGGGAGGGAGCGAATATCGAGAAACGGAAACGTTCCACAGAAATATCCGGAGATACCAATCTTACATAATATTGGTCAAAAAGAAAACAGTCCCCCATCCTGCAACTTTCCTCTGCAGAACTGTACTTGTTTCTCGTAAACTAGCATGAAAGTGTGTAAACTGAAAGTTGTCGTTCGTGATCTATTCTAGGGGGCAGGCAGGCAGGCAGGCATCGCATACGATTCGTAGTTCATTCCCATACATGCTAACGAGCTAACGACGTTGTCGAATGTGTATAAAGCGATCCATGTTCTCGCTTCTACACACGTGGTTCCGTTGAGCATGTCGGAACACTTTCCCAAACGGTCATGCCCAAAAAACGCAGCTCTTCCTCGATTTTACCGGTTGCGGTTAATATGGGGACTCGGTTTGCGGTCTTGGCAACGTTCGTATGGTTTGTCTTGTTTGGCGTACAAGTCACGACGGAGGGGCATGGTCTCGGACACGTAAACCTTGGCGTACAACGCAGTCATATTCTGGTGAACTCTGATGAAGACGACGATGATGATGAAAGCGATAGTGATGACAACGAGGTTTTCAGAGTGCGCGGTGTTGGCACTATTATACAGCGGACGCTGACCCTTTCTACGCGTTTCTCAAAGCACGTAGAAACGACGGATATCTCGGTTGCGGTAGTAAGTGTGACGTTTGACGACAACATTGTCCTACAATCGAAGGGAGGTTCTACCACTGACGGTGATTCAATCCCAATTGGTGTCGCCGACCAAGATTTTTTCCCGGAAGACAGGCTGCCGAGCGCATTTGGTGTGGCCGAACTGCATTGTGGGGCGCGGCGTTTCCTGTCGCAGCCACTCGGGGCCCCCGAGAAAGATGTTCTTCCACAGGGTTTCGTTGTGCCTATACCCAACCTTTTATCTTTCCCAAAACTGGAGAAACTGGCAATGCTGATAGAGGAAGTCGCTGGCGAGCAATTTTCTCTATTTTCCTTGCGTCCTGGCGTCGCAACATTCAAAGGCATTATTATCGACGACTATTTTGCAAAGGACCGTACAGACTGCAAGATAGTGTTTCTTGCCCCAGAAGATCAACATTGGACCCCCGTCCAAACCTACGTGAACACAGAGGGTAGAACTGTCCTTCCATTGCCCGTCTCACTGGCGCATGGCGGCAACCAAGATTTGTGTATGCCAACTGGCGATCCAAACAGTGTAACGTCGCTCATATCGTTCACCCAACAAACGGAGCAAACCATACACGAAATGTCTACAGATTTAAATGGTAATAGGAGCACCCAATTCGATGGCGCGTTCGCCGCCGAAGGAAACGAATCATGCGCGCCGTTGCCCGAGGAATTGTTTCATGTTGATGGTGTAACATCATTTCTTCAAATGGGTGTTGCAAAAGTGACGGGCGATACAGAAGAAAAGTTACCTGGGCTCATGCTGCCAACTATGATAGGTATTATGCTTCCTATTCAAAAATTGCTTGCTTCTTTGTTTGGTCATAGCGTTGAAGAGAAAATGCACTCGAGCGGTGGAATGGAAATTCGAGAGGGCCTCTTAAAAGACGTAGTGGAGACGCTTGCGCCGAAGGTTATAACAGGTGTTTCAAAGGGTATCGTCCCAGAACTCATGGCTTCAGTGCCCGAAACTGTGTCAGAATCTTTGGCGGAAATTTTGCAAACGTATTTAATCGAAGATTTGCGAGAACGTGAAGAGTCCACTTTTGGGGCATCTTTGTCTGTCGCGTTAGGCGAAGTCTTGGCTAAAAATAGCGCTCCCGAAGAAGGCAGGTTAGTCGCCCAGCGTGTCTCCTTGTCGTTAGTTCACACCCTAACTCGGAGTTTGGCGCATACAGTTGTTCCTGCGTTGTCGCAAACGTTATCGCACTCGCCCATGCAAGACTATTATTGCTACTACTGTTTTCACAAGAAAACGTATTGCCAATATTGCTCTTACGCCCCCGCACAGCTCTACTACAGCATGTTCTACGCCGGTTTCTATTCCACATATTATGGTGACTACTACTCAAACTATTTCAAGGACCCAGAAAAGTTAGGGATCCTAAACGACGACGACGAGGCACCCAACGCAGAACCCGGAGACGATGACCCAATGGCATTGGATGCGAGCCCAGATGGAGTTGTCGATGATGAAAATCCGCTTGGTGCACCCAACGGAGAACGAAAAATATCCGGCGATGGCGGCGTAAAGCGCGTTGCCCCAAAGCACGCCGCAAGCCAGTATAACAGGGGTGGGAACGGCGGACACGGAGGAGTGAAATCTACTGGCCCCCACAGATAAAGGAACCGCATAGTGTAATATTAAGAGTGTTCTCTCTCTCTACTACTAAACACAAAAAATACGTTATTATCTTCTCTATATATTATTCATATATATCCGGAAAAGAATATGAGCGAGTTAGTTTTTACAACACATACACATCATTGTTTTTCAGTTGTCGTCGTATGATATGCATAGGTGTGCTGTATTATGTTTTTGATTGCGACCGACGAATGATGACGACGATGCGTGAGAGAACGGGGAGTGACCTGCCGCCCTTCAAAGTTTTAGTGAGAAATGATCCAGGCATCGGGTGAAAACGAATGAACGGATGGACGAGTAAGTGAATGAAGGCGGGTTTCTTTTATCCCAAAAGATGAACGTGTTACAAAATGCGATAAAGGACACCGCACCATCGCTTCGAAAAGAGCGAGATCGGAGTATCACAGGTCATGATCTCGTTGGGAAGAAAATCAGGTATTTTATAGTCACAAAATACTGTCAAACACAAAGATGTGGGCGTGTTGTTAAGTATTTTCCATCTCAGAACTTAGTCAATCTGGTCTATGAGGGCGACTCTAATGCCACAGAAACTCTTTCTCTAGACAGTATAGATTGGACTCTGGAAGCATCGCACTCAAAAGCTCTTGAGCTACGGGCGCGCATTGCACGCATGAAGATGCATCGTAACGCTATAGATCGAATGAAACGTGTAAAACTGCTTAGTGGAGTACCAAACTATTCCGACAGTTCGTCCACAACGACACCTGCGGAGTTAATGTTGAAGCTATTGGATGGTTCATTCAGAGGAAGCAGAACAATGGACGGATTAAAAGAGGGCGACGAACAAAAACAGACGCTCAATGAGCAAGGCAAAGAGGAACATCATGACGTCGACGTATCCACTAGCAGTGAAGAAGACAGCGAGGAAGGGGCTGATGATGACAGCGACGAGACAACAGATGACGAAGAAGTCAGAATAGCCCTGGAGGAAGAACGCAAAGCCCGTAGGTTGCGGTATGAATCCATGAGTATCTCGAACTCAAGCGATGGACGGGAGAGTGGACCAAGGCATATTCACATGGAACAGTACGTAATCATGAACGTCGAAGAAGATGATTCCACCGAGTCCAGTGTCATGGCTAGCGTCCCTATTGTCTCATTTCGTAAACATAGTTTAGAAGAATTGGAAGTAGACCGCATCGCACGAATAGAAAAGCACATTTTCCCAGTTAAACAGCATGTTGCACCTACTACATCTGCTTCACAGGCTGCCGCGCGGGCAAAACTCGCACGTCGCTCAGCTGCCTTGCACATTCAGAAAGACTTACAACGGCTACAGGCTAGACAAGAACGCGTTCGAATGTTGAAAGCGTTGAAGCAGAAAAAACAAAGGGATGCAGAGCGCGCTAAATTATGTACAGACCGTGGTATATTTCTGGGGCGCATGTTTGCCCGTTATGACTACCGCCGTGTGTTTAAAACACTTATTGGCTGCGTTAAGAAGTGTCGATTGCCATTGTTGCTCAACTCGATAAGCACAAACGCGGATGCTAAACGTATGCGCCGTGTGTTTAAAACACTTATTGGCCGCGTTAAGAAGTGTCGATTGCCTTTGTTGCTAAACTCGATAAGCACAAACGCGGATGCTAAACGTATTCGTAGTAGATTTTGCGTTTGGCGATCTACGGCGCATCAATTACGGATGGGCAATGGTACACTACACTCGAGGCGGATACAACGCCGACCTCGCCCAAGCTCAGCCTCAAAGACAATCAAGCAGAAAGGCCTCTATTTTAAATACAATATTAACGGGAAAATGCTGCACCACCCGATCAGAAGACCTAAGACTAGTCCAGTGAAGCCAGTGTTAAGAGCAAATGAAGCCAGCGGTGCGGTAGAGGCTTCGAAACAGTTTATTCGATTCTCCGACCCGTCGGTGTCCTTCATGCCAGTGTTTAACACGCCGTCCCACCAACGACATATACGTGCGTTGTTTCGTTTCAGCGGCGTTAGTGGGATGTTTTGGGATAACGAGACAGAAGGGTATACACCTCCTATCAAAATTACAGTAAAACGAGGAAGCAAATGTGTTGAATCCGGTGACCATACTCAGAATGGAAGAACAACAGATTCACCCACGAATGATGTAGAAACGTATACAGGCCGAACCATTGTTGCAAGTAGACCACCTCCTTACCGTCCGAAGAAAGCAAAACCGATTCGCACACGGCGGAAGCAGAAGGCGCGCGTGCTCACGCAACAACGGCCCGAACGAAATGAACAAAACAAAATACACGTTCATGATTCTAAAAGTAAATGTTTTTTAAGGGCTCAAGCTTATTAATTATTCATAAGTTAAGGTTATATTATATGATAAATATATATTTATATTATATCATATAATATTATATATATATGACAGAAAACGTTTAATTAAATACAGCCCTTTTTATATACTTCTCATTTTTATATATATGATAAATAATAAGTTATATTTGGTGGGTATTTTTTCATTTATTTGTAATTTATTGAAAACGAGGCAAAGTAAACTACAAAACAGAAACAGCGAAAGACTGAAACACAAGTAACGCTTCGCTCATTTTCGCTTGGTTGAAGCTTGTTGAAAATCTTCTTTCATGGTCCTCTCTACAAGCGCGGTCGTGTCTAAACGGCTCACGCCGTCTTTCAGCTTCGCCGAGTTCCCTGCAATCATTGGAAGAACTGCTCCTATCCCCGCACCAAAGGCAGTGCCTTCCGTGAACGCGCTAAACCCCATCAACACGAACACCAAGATACAAACAAGCCACAAGACTACCCCAGCAATCGCTGGGTACATTGTTTCCGGCGTTAAACCTACTTTTCTCAACGCTGCGTAGGTGATTTCTTTTTCAAGCAAGTGCATTGCATATTCAAACTCCTTAAAAAATAGCGTGCCTGAGCCATTTTTATCACTTTCGGAGAAGAGCAGCTTGCATTTTTGCGTAGATAGATATAACTTTAGGCGAGTATTTACTAGTACAACGAATTCATCGAAATCAACTTGACCGTCGCCTGAGATGTCCACCGTCTTGAACAAAGTTTTATATTTGTCTTTCGACGAACCATCTTTTGACTGCATTTTTCCGGCGCGCATCTTTGCGAGTACTCGCAAAATTTTCGTTCCATTCGTATACACTTGAATCACTTGCGTTTTTTTCTGTGGATCATCGTCGAAACATAGTTCGATTAGGTCTTCAGCCGTTCGGTTTAAGATACTTGGCAACCCTTCTTTTGTCGTGTGTATTTTCGATAACTCTTTTACTACATCAAGAACTTTGGCGAAACGAGCGTTTTTTTGTTCATCTTTTTGGTCCATAACGTGTCTCCAGTCACCAACAGTTTCAAGCTTCTTCATGGCACTATTAAAGGCATCGAGATCCATGCTATCACCGGTAGCATCTTCCTTAAAATTCGTCCGGGGAGATATAATATCAATGCGGCAATCGTTGACCACTTTGTTGAATCCTTCGAAGTTAATTGATCCTCCCGGTTTTTTGTAATCATCAAACAACCGCTCATATTTTTTATTAGAAAATGCCGCACCACCTCCCGCCAGATCGTACACGTTTCGTAGGTGCGTTTTCAGCAATTCCCCGAGCTTTTTTTTCGCCGATGTTTTATACTCTGCCTTCAAATCACTAACAGCATATTCCCAAAACTTCAAATATTTCTTCTGTTCTTTGTCGATCTCTCTTTCTCTCTTTGTACGGGCTTCTTCATCTAGCTCATCTATGTCCGGTATTTCTGCCGCTGCTTCTTCGGCTTTAGCTTTCAGCAGAAGGCGTAACGAAATCATTTTTTCTTTGTCCCAATATGTTTTTTGGTTCAAACATTTCGTCATTTCTTTGTCTTTCTCTTTTCTGTCACTCACAAGCTGTTCTATTTCTTCTCTTCCTTCCTCATCTAGCTGATCTCCTTGCTCCTTCAACGTTTCAATTTTGGCGACTATGTCCGCTAGTTCTTGCGTTGTTGTATCGAATTTTTCTTGCGCGCTTTTTCTCGGGTTCAGATCTAAAAATCCTTCAACCTCGTCAATCAATTTTTTGGATTTAGCACCACCAAAAAAATACTCTCGAAGGGAGCCATCATTGGAATTCTCAAACTTTTCGTAAAGAAACAGCCAGAGAACAAAATATGGTAGAAGTCGAGGTAGTCCTTCCGGTGTCTTTGACTCAGGCGACTCATCGTCAGCAAACTGGGCCAATGCGAGTCGAACAATGCGTCGAGCCTTAGATGCTTCTTTGTCTCCACTCGCTTCGTCACAAATTTTTAAATGTTCTTTGAGAACGCTTGACATGTCCTCGCGCAACTTTGCTTTGTCATCCATTGAAGAAGCATAAAACATGCGAAACCAAATCGCAACACCAACTTTTATCACACGAGAAACGAGTGGGCGAAACTGATCTTTAATGGTTTTGATCATTTCCTTATGGGTTACATTTAAGGTCATTAGAACATGATCAAATAGACCATTGAAAATTTGTTCAATGCATCTAATAACTTCTGGCGTGCGTTTCCCTTTTGATTGTTCCAGGAGTCGAAACAATTTTATAAACGATCCGTCGCAAGTTTGCAATAGACTTACGTTAAAGAGTGGGACGCCAGAGTTTAAGCTTTTTTTACATTTTTCTTCTTCAGAAGGGTAGCGCTCAAGTTGCACTTTTACTAACTTCAGAAACACGCTTTCTAGCATTTTTGCCGTCAGCACCAAGATACTTCCCATACAAATTTCTTCTGCGTAAGATTCAATGGATGGTGCAGTAGTAACTTTGCGGGCACTAAGCGTCGCCTTCCACATTTCTAACACCCGTTGTACATGCGTGCCAAGTATTTTCATATCATCAGTCAAGACTTTTGCGAACCAGCTACCGAATAGTGCAAACCCACGCGTACAGCCGTTACTGTCTCCCATAAGCGTTTGGACCTGATTGCTTGCCTCCTCAATACCATTCCGAGCGTCTATGCCATCCGTTGCAAAACACAACTTTCCCAACAGCCCAGACAACGGTGACAGCCCAGACAACGGTGAGATTTTGATTTTTTGTGAAGATGATGATCCTTCCGAAATCACTCGTGCAGCCAGTGCTTGGAAGGCTTTGCGCTGCTCTTGCTTCTCGCTCTTTGCCAGACACAGCAGAAACTCTTTTACGTACGTAACTCGTTTATCATCTTTTGCCCCTGGGCCTGCAGCCACCGTGACTAACTGATCGATGGCGGAGTTCATGACTTTTTCTGGGCCATCTTCTTTTTTGAGATCTGCATAAAGTTCAGCAGCGCTCATATTCAAGCCAGCCAATGCACTTGGTAATTTCGGCAAAGAGACTATGCCCCCCGATTTGTTGGCCGGCGCCATTGTTTGATCAAGAACACTTGCAACAAAATCAGCCACTGCAGTTTCTAACTTTTTTTCCAGCGCATCTTTCGTGTTCCGAAAATTCGCAAACATTGCTTTCACAGAACCCACCATAACTAAGATGGTAGAGGCAAACGCAAGTGTCCGCTCTGGTTGAATCACAGCACCCAAGACCCACCACGACGCAACCATGCACACATACGCCAACACAAGAGAAAGAATGATATTTAAAAAAATAAGGAAAAATCCATGAACGATAGTATGCATCATTCCACACACCCTCGGTCGCTGAACCTTTTGCAAGCGCTTAAACGGTGCAGTATACACTACGATTGACTCGGGTAAAAATGGATTGAACTCCACTGGAACGAGTCGATAGTCTTTTACTTTCCCTGTTGTCGTTATGTTCACTTTAGAAATTCGATAAATGTGATCCTTGTCGATCGTTTCCTTCTTTTTTACCTTCTTCTTTTCTTCTGTCACAGCTCTCCAACAGTGTACGAGGTCATGAAGTTCCTCGTTTGCTTTCTCCATTTGTTTCGTACTTACCAACATATCAAGGGCGTTCCCAAATTCATTAAACTGAAGCGTTTTGCTTTTATTATCATCAAACTTGTTGAAGATTTCCTTACATTTTTCGTCGGTCATGTGCAACAGCAATTTGGTGTTCACAAGATACTCAAACTCGTCAGAATCGATTGAGCCACTTTTGTCGATGTCAGCTTCATCAAAGATTTTGCGGTGGTCCTTTCTCTTTTGTGATCCAGCTTCATCGTCAGTATACATTTGTGGTTGAAAATCCCAAAAACTCTGACCCCTATTACGCCCTTCCGCCTCTAATTCATCTTGTTGTTGTTTCGTTGTTTTTTTGTGTTCGTCGAATTTCTCCTCCAACCGTTTGATCTTTAATTGCGCATCTTTAACTACACGGTCATATTCAGCCTTGCTGCCCTTGGCCGCAGTTTTCAGAAGTTTAAAGTCTTTCTTCTCTATACACGGAGGAAGAACCACTTCGTGCTTATTATGACCTCGCTGGAAATCACAGAAATAACACCATTTTACTGGTGCTCTTTTAGCTACTTCTCCAGCTTTTTTTGGGTCTTCAAATTCTTTTTTCTCTATTATGCTGCTTAAATCATCGACATTTGATGCCTTTTGTTTCTTCGCGTTAACCTGGCTAGATAACGGAAGCGAAATACCCTTGCTGTAATTGCTCGGTGATTTAGGGCCAATAAATATAACTTTTGCCGTTGCGACTTTCACCACTTTTGCCTTATTTTTCTTTTTCTTTTTATCTTTGTCTTCGTCTGTTTCTTCTTCTCCAGAAACAATATTTTTCCAACATATTTTTCCATCTTCATCAACCTCCTCAGTTGTTATAATTGGTTTCTGAGCAACTATGCCACTGTAACGCTCTCCATTAATCCAGACACAAATGGCGGCATATCGCGGTGGGAAATTCTGATGTGTACGTATTTTCTGATATGCTTGGTCGCGTAGATAATGCTGAAGACTTGTCGGCCACCACACATTAAAAAATGAACGGGTGGAATTACTTGGCTTCAGAACAACCCAGTCGCCTTTTTTGTATCTCCCTGACGTTTCTCCAAACATTGAAGAGGATGAATCTCCAAACATATAGTAATAAATTAGATCCAGGTTGCCAATGGCAAAATATATTGCCACGATGATTGTGCTGAGAGTGAACAATGGGTGATGCATGTTTTGGTCTCCTACATAGTCGTATAGTTTATACGGTTCATAAAGAAATTCACGAGCACCAAATATTGCAGAGCTGTCTTTAAACTGGCGCAGTGGTTCCAACGTAGCGAAAACAACGATCGCCAACAAAACAATCGGCAATATCAATGCTATTTCCCGGAAAAGGACTACAACCATCGAAGTACCAACGGCTCGGAAACGAACTGCAAGATAAAATAAAGGGAAAAACACCAAATTCGGGACAACTAAAAAGAAGAACAGGAACCATAGAAATATTTTTACCGGAGTAACTTTCGGCCAGGGGTCGCTTCCGTGATTTTCTCCATCGCGTCTTTGAAAACGTATTTTTTCAAAAGCACTGGTCCGTTTATCATACTCAATTTCATGTTGGTCTTGCAATCTTGCAACGAGTTCATCAGTCTCTACTGGCACTAAGCCTTTGGTGTCACAATAGGAATTGTATCGATCTGCTAATAGTTCTAGCCGGGTTTTTCCAGCCCGCTGTACATTTGCCACTCGCTGACTCAGATGCTTATGTTTTCCTAATTTCCAAATCTTCATTGGCACTGGTGGAAAAGAGTGCAGACGCAAATAGGATTGTTTTCGACGCTTGTTAAGCTGCCTACGGCGTTTAAATTTTCGTATGCTGTCTGTAACTCTTCGTCGAAGCGATGAAAATTTGCTTTCTCTTTTTTTACCAGTTTGTTCAGGTTGAGTAGGCTCATCTTCTACTTTTTCCTCTTTTTCCTCTTTTTCAGAGTCTTCAGATTCTTCAAATCCTTCAGATTCTTCAGATGATTCTTCATCTGATTGAATGATCCCATCGACTATTCTGTGCATGTCATTGCCCCCTCTATCTTGTAGGACTACATCACTTACACCATTCAAAACGTCTTCGCCCTGTAATTTCCCCTTGGCATTACGCCATAAAAGCACAGCATTATTCTGCGAGTTTTGTTTTTCCTTTTCCCTCAGATCGGCTGTCGTATCGACTTGATACTTGGCAGGCGCACAATAGAGAGTTAACGACGCGCCACTCTTGAGAACAAACCCGCTCCGAAAGGTGTACGTAGAAGCAGCATGTAGAGTACAGCCACTCATGTTCATATCTTGTCCAAAATTTCGAAGTTTCACCCATTCTTCAGCCATACTAAGGTTTGTGAAGAGCACTTTAGATGCACTGTCTTTAACTGTTCTTTGTGAAAACTTATCCACCATTAACGTTTTCGACTCACGACGAACTTTCACATCAACTTCGATGGATTGAGTCGATATTGACGATTCTGATGTCACTGCAGGCGGAGCATCTTTCTGTGAATCATCTGCCTTTGGCTTATCGATAGATTGAGTCGATATTGACGATTCCGGAGCATCTTTCTGTGAATCATCTGCCTTTGGCTCATCTGTCTCAGGCTCTTCCTTAGGCTCAGGCTCTTCCTTAGGCTCAGGCTCTTCCTTAGGTTTGCTTTTTCCACCAAAGATACTAAATTTTTTTCTGGCGTTTTTTAATTTCGCTGCTGCTTCGGCTTTTTTTTTGTCCGCAGCTTCTTGTAGCTTCTTTTTTGCTTCCGCGGCTTCTCTTTCTGCAGCTTCCTTCAACTTCCTTTTAGCTTCTTCAGGGTTTGCGAAAGCTTCTTTGGCCATGTCTGCGCCAGCAGCAGCAAGCTTTAACGCCGCGTCTTTGGCTTCCGATAGTTTCATTCCTTTTAGTTTTTCAAACTGTTTTGTAAGTTCTGCGGCTGCTTTGGCGGCTTTGGCGGCGGCAAGATTGATTGCATCCTTCGTTTTTTTGGCTTTTACAATATGGTAATCGTCTTCGTATTTTGAACAGGATGAGACAAACGCTTCGTTTGGATCAAGCAACGTGATGCTGTGGTCATTGCCATCGTTTAAAACAGGATATGGGGCGTCGTCGCCATCACCATCTGCCCAGACAAGGCTGAGAGCTTCAGTCTCCTTTGATTTCTCTTTATCTTTTTGAGTCGCAAAGATGGTTAATTTGTCATTAGGGCCAATCATAGTTTCGTTCGGCAAGGTAAACGAGGTCCCAATTTCGTCGGATTCAAATTCAACTGTCCAGCCTGACATGTCTCGTGGAATTTCACTTGGGTTACGTATGTTGATAACCGCTGGTCTCCACGGTGTCCACGCGCTGGGAAGCTCAACCTTATCGACGAACACCATGGATTCATCAACCATTACCTCCTCATCAGATTCGTAGTAACTCTCATCGTCCTCTTCCTCCTCATCACTGTAGTAGTCTTCGTCGTCGGATGTATATTCCTCGTCCTCATCTGAGAAGTCTTCCTCTTCGCTCGAGTATTCAGGCTCATCGTCACTCTCATCGTCCTCTTCCTCCTCATCCTCTCGATCATCAAAAAAATCGTCATCGTCGTCGTCGCCATCGCCCGGAGCAATTATTATACCATCTACAGGAGGTACATATTCATATTGCAAGAACTTACGCTTGCTGCCCCCTAATCTTTCCAGATAATAGCACGCACCGATTGCG
>Ga0099797_100755_pt1 | contig 19584 bp, 8 predicted proteins | sample Uncmet_Sort48C_1_FD_89871 | JGI IMG/M metagenome (GOLD analysis project Ga0099797, IMG submission 89871) | Marine eukaryotic communities from CALCOFI LINE 67, Pacific Ocean - C012_Sort48C_1 | ecosystem: Environmental > Aquatic > Marine > Oceanic | place: Pacific Ocean: Monterey Bay | collected...
TGAATGTGGTATTTAAAAACTTGAGGACAAAGTTTAAACTTTATAACTTTATACATAGAACGAAAGCAGTGTGTTTGCGTTCGACCTTTTGAATGAGAAACTCAAACTACGTACGAAAACGAAAGACGCTCTGTATGACTACAATTACATGACAATGATTGGCATACAAACTAAAACTGTATGACAGTCACGTAGACGCGCTCTTAATTGAATTTAGATCCGCCAAGATTCCATGAGTAGATGAGCGTTTCCGAATTACATTTGTCATTTTCCACGAAAAAAACAGTCCATGTAGTTCAAAAAAAAGCAATCCGCATCTTTTTGTAGTTCAAAGTGAGTAACCAATGAGGGCTGGCCTCATTGAATATTACTAGTATACGGCTGGCTTCATTGAATATTACTACCGCTGGCCTTTTTGAAAATTACTACCGCTGGCCTTTTTGAAAATTACTACGGCTGGCCTTTTTGAAAATTAACTACATCTGGCCTTTTTGAATATTGCTGCAGTTTTCAGCTTCATGTTGGAAAGTATGTCGATTGAGTTGGAAATTAAATTTATGTTCGGTATGTTCGGTATCGATCGTGTTGGCATCAAGGTTCTTCAAAAGGAAGCGTTCTTCAAATTCAGGAAGTAGGTAACTCAATTTCGGCGCAAGATTTTGTCAATCTGCCGTCAGTATTGGCCCTGAGAGAGGTACTTGCAGAGTTTCGTCCCTGAGAGAGGTAGTAACTTGCAGAGTTTCGGCCCTGAGAGAGGTACTTGCAGAGTTTCGGCCCTGAGAGAGGTGCTTGCAGCGTTAATTTTCGGCCCTGAGAGAGATCCAGAGAGACAGACATAATTTTTCTCTGCACAAACCGCCGCGGTTTCTTTGCGCAAACTGCCGCGGAAGCGTTCTGATCGTGAAGTAGTTTTGATTTGATTTGATTTCGTTGCTGAAGTTTGCAACGAGTATTGCAATCGCGAGTATTCCCAGATGGTGACTACGAGTATTCCCCACAAGTACGAGTATTCTGTCCTCCGATTTCCACACGAGTTTCATTATGCCAATCTCGGCTATTCTCAAGTGCATTTTTCGGAGCCAGTAACTAAAACAAGCGTTGCGGCATCTTCCTCGAATCTCGAATCTCGATTCCAAGTTAGTTAATTACTTGGAGTCAAACCGTAGTAGACAGAATGCCGATGTTGTCAGACAAAATGTCGAAGCGATTTCGTTCGTGTGTATTGATCATTTTCTTCAAGGGCGGTCTCGAGAGCGAGATTTTCACTCTTGGGACAGCACCAGGCCGAAGAGAAACATGGTTGGGCGCAGTAAAAAGATGCGTCGGAAGTTATGTCCCTTTTCTTGCGAATCCGTTTGATGATTCGACTCGCTCTTCCGGTACCGTTACGGATTCGTCGCCAGGATCCCCTGTGGTGCAGGGAACAAAATTTAGCTCGCAAATGCATTCAGAGTTTTTGCCTAAAACAGAACTAAATGACGCAGCAGAGAACGCGGCAATAACAGCACTTGAGCGGAAGTTATACGGTGGCCGGAAAAATAATAATGTGTTCGAGAAGTGCATCAAGTGCAATTACTCCTCTTCTATTGGTCTGATCGAGAGCGACAACAATCTAACTTCACAAGTTGGAACCAATAAGAATCGTAAGACTTCTTTCTTCAATCTCAATACTAGTCCTCGCAGTCCTTCCATCGGTTCTATCGGTAAAACTGGATCTGAAAAATCGACAGAAAAAAATGGCAAGCTTTCTTTTTCAAAGCAGAGCACTGGCGCAGCAGATTCTAACAACGATTCTCAAGGGGGAGACACCGAAAATGGCTGGGACATAGCCGAAACTGAAATTGCGACTGAGAGAAGAGATATGGATGAGAAAAAAATAGCACAAGAAATCTACGATAAATTTCTTAACACTACCAACACAAGTCAGAATCTCACAGACGTCACAACTCTGTATCCGTATCTTCTCCCCTACATTCGAGCTTTTTGGAGGCCTGTAGAGGAAGGAGAAACCTCAGCGGACAAAGCGTTTCCAGCCTATTGGACATTGGTGGAAGTTGTGGATGAAGATGCGTCTGATAAAAAGCCAACTCCTGTTCGATCCGAGCTTGGAAAAAAGGAGAAAACGTCGACTATTGCATTGGTATGCGATTTGGGGAAGTTTGAAATGATGCAAATGCAGGACAGGACTACCACAATGACGTTAAAGGGTTCTTCTTCAGAAAAAGCGAAACTAAAAGGACAGGCGAGCTCCGGGTATTTCTCCGCATCAAAGTCTAAAGAGGTGAAAAAAGTATTCGACTCCTCCTCCCGGCGAGCAGCGGAATTGAAAGAGTTCGTCGATGTCGTCGTTGACGAGATAAATGAAATTCTGAGCTCAGAAGAACAAAAGCACAAACAGCGCCCTGTGGGTCTCCAATACCCAACACTGCATACAATTCTCGATCTTGATGGTTTGAATCTTCAGAATTTGGATCATAGTAGCACCGTTAATCCCAGAATCACAAAAGCGCAAGACCTCTCATCAGCGTTGCTCGATATAATCGTAGCTTTGAAGAGAGTGATCCCCTTAACTGGCGGCTTGATCGCTGACCCGTTGGATCCGAAATTTGCAAGCGACTCTTGGCAGGCGGCTAGGATTGTGGCAAGGCTGGACGCAGGGTTGACGAAAGTCAAAGCCTGGGCTGATTCTTCTGCTCATTATTCTTCTGTAGAAAAAAACAGCCCCCCAATTAGGGGGCCTGGCATCATCATGTACCCAAAAATTCGCGGGATGGATTTCGGGTATTACGGTGGCACGAATGAGAAAACTGAGAAAACACATGAAACGAAAATGACAGCAATGACAAAACTTGGATTAGCCCTGGAAATTGAAGACGCTAAAGGTCCACAACTCCCACAACGAGAGGGAACGAGGGCTATCAATTTTTCGGCGAAGATTCTCTCGCCATCAACTAGACAGCGAAGAGTAGACAACAAGCTTCGGGCTCTAGACAACAAGCTTCAGACTCAGAAAAGAAAAATCCTGTACATCCATTCCGTTTTCAATTTTGAAGAGGCAAAAGAAATGCATGCTAAGCACTTCTTGGCGGCTCTTGCTGAGTCTGTTGAAATATATGGCGTGCCTGTATGTGGTCCCGGGCTCTCCTTAAAAATTTAAAACGGCAAACTCAGTCAGCAAGAATTTACGAGAAGCATCTAAAGATCACAAAACTTTTGTGAAAAAAAAGAGTTAAAATCTCAAAAGTACAAAAAAACACTCTCAAGATAGCGCACAAGATGTGGGGCGCCAGGCGATGCGAATGCAAAAAGTTAAAACGGAAACAACTTCCGTAACTGACCTCAAGAAGTGTATAGATCGCAACATAGTAAGCCGCTCCGCAATATTCTGCCGCAGTGGATCCCGCGGAGAGGTCAAAGCAGTGCTGATTTCGTAATACGTAATCACGGCAAGATCCTGACGTAAAGGCAGTAGTGAAAACTGCGGATGTGAGCTAGAAACTACCGTTAGACTGCCTTAGTGGAATCATACAATTTGAAATATTGAAGCTAGATTAAGGAATAAAGTAGCATGCTCGCCGAGATAAAATGAGTGCGCTCTCCTTTGAAGTACAGAACTAATATTATAGGTTAATTGTCTGCAGCCTTGCTCACATAATAAATGGATGGGACAGGTGTCGAGCTGCGATTAATGCAAGACGCGTGTGAATGTGGTATTTAAAAACTTGAGGGCAAAGTTGAAACTTTATACATGGAACGAAAGCAGTGCGCTTTCGTTCGACCTTTTGAACGAGAAACTCTACGTACGAAAACGAAAGACGCTCTGTAATACTGCAATTACATGACAATGATTGGTATACAAACTAAAACTGTATGACAGTCACATCGAAGCGACTCACAAAGACGCGCTCTTAATTGAATTTAGATCCGCCAAGATTCCATGAGTAGATGAGCATTTCCGAATTACATTTGTCATTTTCCACCAAAAAAAACAGTCCACGCACAGTCATTTTCCACGCTACAGTAGTTGAGTAATCAAATTGAGTAATCAATGAGGGCTGGCCTCATTGAAAATTACTACGGCTGGCCTTAAGTTTTTGAAAATTACTACGGCCGGCCTTTTTGAAAATTACTACGGCTGGCCTTTTTGAAAATTACTACGGCTGGCCTTTTTGAAAATTATTGCAGCTTTGAATCAGCTTCATGTTGGAAAGTATGTCGATCGAGTTGGAAATTAAATTTATGTTCGGTATGTTCGGTATCGATCGTGTTGGCATCCAGGTTCTTCAAAAGGAAGCGCTCTTCAAATTCAGGAAGCACGCAATTAAATTTCCGCGCAAGATTTTGTCAATCTGTCCTGAGTATCGGGCCTGAGAGAGAGAGTCAGGCATATTTTTCTCTGCACAAACTGTCGTGGAAGCGTTCTGATCGTGAAGTAGTTTCGATTTGATTTCTTTGCTGAAGTTTGCAATGAGTATTTGTTGCAATCACGAGTATTCCCAGCTGGCAAGTTGCAACTACGAGTATTCCCCGCAAGTACGAGTGTTTTGCCCTACGATTTCCACACGTCGAGTTTCATTATGCCAATCTCGGCTCTTCTCAAGTGCACTTTTTCGGAGCCAGTAAAACAGTCGGGATCTTCCTCGGAACTCGAATCTCGAGTATCGACTCCAAGTTAAGTATTTTTTCGGAATCAAACCGCACCAGACAGTCAGAAACTGCAGATTCTGTCAGACAAAATGTCGAAGCTGTTTCGTTCGTGTGTATTAGTCATATTCTTCGGTCTTGAGAGTGAATTTTTCACTCTTGGAACAGCAACAGGCCGAAGAGAAACATGGTTGGGTGCAGTAAAAAAATGCGTCGGGAGTTATGTCCCCTTTCTTGTGAATCCGTTCGATGATTCGGCTCGTTCCTCTGGTACGGATTCCTCGCCAGGATCCCCTATGGCACAAGGATCAAAAAACTCGCAAATGCGTTCAGAGTTTTTGCCTAAGGATACGGGATCAAGTTTAACAAAACTTAAAGTAAACGATGCAGCAGAGAACGCGGCAAGAACAAGAGTTGATCCAAAGTTAAACATGCGCACAAAGAATAACAATGTTTTCGCAAAATGCATCAAGTGCAATTTCTCCCCTTCTAACGGTCTGATCGAGATCGATAATTCAAAGTTTTCTAACATGAGTCTAATTTCACCTAAGCCTGGGATCCACAACAATCGTAATTTTTCAAAGCAGAGCATTTACGACGCAGATTCTAACAAGGAAATTTATCGAGGGGGAGACTTCGATAATGGTGATGACTCAAAAATTATAGCCGAGACAGAAATTGCGATTGAGAGGAGAGATATGGACGAGAAAAAAATAGCACAAGAAATCTACAGCAAATTTCTTAACACTAACAACACTAATACAACTCCAGATATCAGAGATATCACAGATATCACAACTCTGTATCCTTATCTTCTCCCCTACATCAGAGCTTTTTGGAAGCCTGTAGAACCGGGAGAAACTTCAGCTGACGAAGCGTTTCCATCGTTTTGGACATTGGTCGACATTGCGGATGAAGATGCGACTTCTAGGGGAAACAGTCAGATTTTGGAAAGATCCGCGCTTGGAAAAAAGGAGAAAACGTCGATTATTGCTTTGGTATGTGATTTGGGTAAGTTTGAGATGATGTATATGCAAGACAGGAGTGCCGCAATGACTTCCCCAGGTTCGTCTGCATCAAAGCCATACTTTCACCCAAGATCGAAAGAGGTCAAAAAAGTATTCGACTCCTCCTCCCGAAGAGCAGCGGAATTGAAAGAGTTTGTCGATGTCGTCGTGGATGAGTTAAATGAAATTTTCACTGCTAAGACCACTAACAACTCCTCAGACGAAAAAAAGGAAGAAGAGCACAAAAACACAAAGCTTCCTGGAATTGGTCTGCAATATCCAACACTCCATACAATTCTAAGTCTTGATGGTTTGAATCTTGAGAATTTGGATCATAATAGCCCCGTTAATCCCAGAATCACAAAAGCGCAAGATCTCTCATCAGCGTTGCTCGACATAATTGTAGCCTTGAAAAGAGTGATCCCGTTGACTGGCGGCTTAATTGCTGACCCGTTGGACCCGAAATTTGCATCGGAGCTTTGGCAGGCGGCTAGGATATTAGGCAGGTTAGACGCAGGGCTGACGAAAGTTAACGAACTTGCTGCTGATTCTGGAGAAGAAAAAAAATCCGCTTCTGATTCTGGGGGGATCATCATGTACCCAAAAATTCGCGGGATGGATTTCGGGTATTACGGTGGCACGAGTGAGAAAAAAAAACAGCAAAATACTTTGGGATCCGCCTTGGAAACTGAAGACGCAACAAAAGGCCCGCAACTGCCACAAAGAGAGAGAACGAGGGCTATCAATTATTCGGCGAAGATTCTCTCGCCATCAAATACACAGCGAAGATTAGACGACAAGCTTCAGACTCAGAAAGGAAAAGTAATCCAGACTCAGCAAACAAAAGTAATCTACATCCATTCTGTCTACAATTTCGATGAGGGCAAAGAAATCCGTGGGAGTCAAAAAATGAGAGTAAAAGAATTTGCGAACCATTTAGTTGAGATCCGAAAGACAGCTCGCAAAGAAGGAATGAGTAATTCCGAATTGCTATCCGGAGGCTCTAACGAGTTATACATTCACCTCCTGCCAGAGGTCCAAACCCTTTGGAATGTTTACGCAAACGAAGGCGAATGGTTTGGTGTTATAAAAATGCTCGGTTGTTCTTTTATATCCACCGATGTGGAGAAGACTCTTGTACTAACCGACACAACTCAGAAGACAACTCAAAAGAGTCAGTCCCTTGAAACAGTCAAAAAGAGTCAGTCCCTTGAAACAGTCAAAAAGAGTCAGACAGAAAAGACAGAATCAAAGATACAAAAACTGAAAACCAAAGAACTCACTCTTCTGTCAGATTTTACAAAATTCGACTTAAAAGGTGCGGAAGAGTATCAAGAGATGAATCGTCAGCAATTGACGAGGGTCAGAAGATTACACTTATTGAAAACAAGTGAGGTAGCGAAATTCATTGAATCTATAGCTCTGGAATACCATAGAGCTATTTACTTTTCTATATCACAAAACTCTTCTGATTACTCTTCTGATTCGTCATTTTCTATGGGTGGGGGCGATTCTTTGAATTTTATTTCCATCACAAATGATCAAAAGAAGGACGGAAAAACTATTGAGATAGAATGTGGTGTCCAAAAATCGGCGGGATGTGCCTCAAGTGAGTCAGCAGATCAGAAGTCTATGCAAAAAATGACAATCGAGTTTGAGTATAAAGACCCAACAGCTCCTTGCCAAAACAGCTCCTATCTGCATCAGCATCAGACAACATCCTCCTCCGAAAAAAACGACAAAAAGACAAATACAAAACAAAAAATAAGAATCGATTGGCCTCGCTATTGCGCATTGTCTAACTTTAAGCGTTTGGATGGGCAGCCTTTGGATGTTCAGAGTTTTTTGTGGAATCAAGCTGCCCCCGCACAAGACATATCCGAACCTATTTTCAGAGCTATCCTCTTACCAGATGCATTCAAAAAAATTATGGAAGATGGGAAGGGAAGTGTTGAAAAACTTATGGAAGAAGGGAACTCGAGTGTTGAAAAACTTATTATGGAAGAAGGCACAACAAATACGAGTGTTAAGAGTTCTACTAGAACAAGACCAATCACAAAATCTCTGATGAAACGTTTTGTAAAACAAAAAGAGAGAGAACAAAAAGAGACTTCTTTTATGATGCCAATTAGCCCGAAAGAAATGTACTTTTTTGGTGTCCATAAAAGGCTCTTAGGTTGGGTAAAATGGTGGATCACTATTTTTGTCGGGAAGATTGTAGGCGATCTTTTTGAGGTAGAGGCCGATATTAGTTGGGACCGTGGCGAAAATTGTAGGGCCCGGTCTTTTTGAAGTACTTAGTTTAGGCGGATATTAGTTGGAAATAGAAAAGTTTTCGAAGTAGAGAATTTGACTCAATCGAGAATCATTGTGTCTTCAATGGAATCTCTCGAGGGGAATTGCCGCTTGCGGGAGTGACAGCGTTTGAAGAAAAAATCTCGAGGGGAATTGCAGGAGTGACAGCGTATGAAAAAAAGATTCTGATTATTTAACAGGCTATACTCACAGTCGCGGATCAGAAGAAATATACAAAGACTGAGTGAGTAGGGTGACGTTTTGTTGAAAGTCTTTCATCGCATTACTAGGTAGACCAGACTGAGATTCGCGCCGCGTTCTGCTGTGTAAGGCGGCATGTTCTGCTGTGCATTATACACGTTGGTATCTTTCGTTATTCCATGAGCCTTTATATTGCTGTAATTACATGACAATGATGCGCATACAAACCGTTACAAAGTGTGTACCATTTAACTTTCCAAATCCCATTCGTGATTTTCCACAAAAAAAGGCAATCTATTTGACATGCGAAGAGCAGTCTATTCATGCGAAGAGTAATTCAGTCATGCGAAGAGGAATTCATTCATGCGAAGAGCAATCTATTCATGCGAAGCATATTTTTTTCAAGTTGAACAATCAAATTGAATAATCAATGAGGGCTGGTCTCATTGAGTAAAATTGAACAATCAATGAGGGCTGGTCGCCTTGCAACTGTATTCTGAAACTTTTTTGATTCCATTTTCATTCTGGGGTATTTAGTAAGGACAGAAGTAAAACGTGGCTTGTGCCACAGAAGTAAAAAACATTGTTTGTGACACAGAAGTGAAACGTGGCTAGTAGACATAACTCATTTAGCGGAACACGAAGTTCCCAACCATTTACAAACACATTATACATAGAGACTTGAGGATCATGATTTATCCTCATATAGAGATTTGAGTATTTAAATCCCCATAGACACAGATAAAATTAACAGAGGTGCAAAAGTGCAAATGCACTTTTGCACTTTTGCACTTGCACCTGAATTCTGGCGGATTAGCATTTGCGTGCGAGTTTTAGCCTATTTTTTTGGTTTTTGTCTCAATTTTCTGGGATTTTCTTCTGAGGTGCTAAAGTGCATTTTTGCAGAAATGCGCTGAAGTTTTGCACCGCAGAAATTCCGTGTTTTTGCGTTTCTTTTTTTTCCACCTTGGACAGACGTCCATCTTAGGTGGAAGAAGCCCCTCGCATCTGCACCCCTTGAGGACACGTGCAGAAAAAAACTTCCGCCTGCGGCGCATGTCCAAGGTGGAAAAAACCCCTCGAATCTGCACCCCTTGAGGACACGCGCAGAAAAAAAAACTCCGCCTGCGGCGCATGTCCAAGGTGGAAAAAGCCCCTCACATCTGCATCCCTTGAGGACACGCGCAGAAAAAAAATGTCCGCCTGCGGCGCATGTCCAAGGTGGAAAATGCACCTCGCATCTGCACCCCTTGAGCACACGGTGACGCGCCACAGGACCTGGCCCCACCACATTGACGAATAACGAATAACGAGCGCAAGTTCCTGCTAAATGTGCCGGCTTTGCGATGTCCAGCATTGTCGATCTTTGCGCTTCGGGTTTTGCACTTCTGGGCTTTGCACTTTTGCACTTGCACTTCAATTTCGGGAGATTTCGGGGCTGTTAATTTTATATGATAGACATTTGGTAATTTGCCGGCCATGAGCGCTCTCAGACTGTTCCCACGTCTCTTGTCAATTTGACAGTCAATTTCCAGAGACTGAGTTGCCGTTTGAATGACACAGTCACCAAGTGACTGTGTCAGATTGAGATCTTACTCGTTGTGGCCTGGATCATTACATTATCATATGCATCGATACCCCGGTGATTCAGACTCGTTGTGGCCTGGATCATTACATACAGACTCGTTGTGGCCTGGATCATGTTGGAAAGTATGTCGATATCATTGAGTTGGAAAGTATGTTCAAACAAATTTCAGCGGAGTCGTATTGGCACAAAGGAACAGGCCCATCGGGCCTTCAAAAGGAAGCAGCCTGCAGGCAACGTTACTTCGGCTCAAGATCTTGACAATAATAATTGGCAGACTCAATCTGTCCTGACTCCTGAGAGAGGCACTTACAGCATGTCGGCCCTGAGAGAAATATACAGCGTGTCGGCCCTGAGAGAGAGAGAGACTCGAGAGAGAAAGACAACTTGTTTTTTTTTTTTTTGCACAAACTGTCGCGGGCGGCGGCAGCGTTCTGATTGTGAAGCTTCGTGATTCCTTTTCGAGTAATAGCGATTCCTTTCCGAGTAATAGTGATTCCTTTTCGAGTAGTCAAGCGGTGCCAATTCATACAATTCCCTTTGATTCCCTTTCATGCAGGTGCAATTCCCATTGATTCACTTTCAAGCAGCGTTCTGATTGTGATTCCTTTCCGAGTAATAGTGATTCCAATGATTTCACACAGGTGGCGCAATTCCCTTTCGAGTATAGTGAGGCTCTGACTTGCAAATAGTGAGGCTCTGACTTCCTTTCAAGTACTAAGATTTTCATTCCTTTTCGACAAAATCTGACTTCCTTTCAAGCAGTTGTGATTTGATTTCGCTGCTGAATTGCGAGTAGTGCAACCACGAGTATTCCCAACCACGAATATTCCAACAATCATGGCAGAATTTCTATGGCATCGTTTCTGCGGCAGTCTGTCTCTTCTGAGTCTTCGTATCGTGCAGACTCTCTTCAGTATTGCGGTACAGAACAGTGTTCTGTACACTCAGAGCGTGACACTCGGAAAGACAAATCTCGGAATTCAAAAAACTGACATTTCTGTTCCGGTGAGCCGCAAAGACTCCCTGTGTGATGGTTTGCGGACGTGTGTACGGAGTTTTTTGCTTCATTCAAATCAAGGTCATTCCAGCCATAATGATCTTTTTACCAATCGACTCAACAATCACTCAATACTTATGGACTCAAAGTCTGCCAGAGCAGCATCCAATGAAAAGACCTCGCTTCTGGACGCTAGGACCCAACGTTCAGACCATCTGCCGGAGGACCAAGATCAGCAACTTCACGCAAATCGTGCCGATAACAGATATCGTGTTTCTCGTGCCGATAACAGTCCCGGTCATAACGGAAGAAAAGACAAGCGCCCAGATATCAGAACACTGTCATCGGAGTTTGCAGGGCCTGAATTTGATGGAAACATGGATGGAAATTCTGAACTGGACGGTGGAAACTTGGATGAAAGTCCTGAACTAGACGAGTATGGAGCTCGGTCTGCACTAGAGGAAGCCATAAGGGGAACTGCATACGATGGCTCAATCAAGATCGTTTACTCCCAAGAGGATGCCTCGGCTCATTTGCAAAGGTCCTCCTCTCTTGCAGATGTTCATTTGTAACCGTAAGCAGTGCATTTATGGGTAAGCAGAGCATTTCTACGAATCATGATGAGCAGTGGCCACTCTGCTGGTAGAGATTCTGCAGTCTCCAGCAGAGATTCCACATGCTCCAGCAGAGAGTCACTCATTGGAAGAGAACTCTCGTGACGTGATATGACATGTTGATAAATTAGTGCTGATATCAAAGGATTGATATCGTTACACTTTGATATCGTTTAGTAGTGTCTGAACATAACTCGTGAGTCACAAGTCTTGTTAGTAACAATGTTACAAGAAAGACGACGACGTTGTTTTTCTATGATGCCGGCGCAATCTTTCTATGATGTGTTTGCAGTTTTTCCATCAGGAGTTCACTCCATCATGTCAACATATTCGCAGTAAATTTCGACAAAAGTTACAGTATCTCGAAGTCTATGTTGGGTTCTTCGAAACTTTTGAGATTCGTGTTCGACCGACGAGCAGTAAGGGGAAATAGTGCAATTTCAAACTGCGAATATCGTTTTGAATTTCAAAGGGAGCGCAAAATATTTACACAGCAGCGCAAAATTCAGAACGGTTTTTGCATGCAGTTGTAAACTCCATTCGTCATCCAATCGATTCGCTCGAAAGTCCAGCAACAAATTTGAAATTCGAACTTGGTTCCGAACCATTCAAAGCAGGTCATACAGAATTTCTCTTCTTCTACATTCAAAGCAGGTCATACACAAATCAGAGACGTTGTCTTCTGCTACACCCTGTGAAGCCCTTGGCAAACAGTGACACGGAAGAAATTGAACTGCAGTCACACATTGACGATTGGGTCCAGATTCCATTTGCTATTCGAAATAATATCTCAAGCTCAAGTCATATCTCTTCGGTTTTCATGTTCCGTTTTCATGCTTCGCTACATTCGTGATTCCTCTACAGTGACTGTATCAGTAAAACACGCGACTTCATGATTCCGCTACACTAAACGGCTTCATGATTTTCCCAATTCATAATTCGATCCCCACACGATCATAATTCGCTTTCTCCACACGATCATAATTCGCTTTCTCCACACGATCATAATTCACTTCCTCCACACGATCACAATTCGCTCCCTTAAGTATCTGCTTTCTAAATGATATCTGCTTTCTAAATTTACCCAACCAAATTCTGCTAGCCTCCCTGATTCTGTTAAATTTCTAATTTCATATCGATTGTAATTCTCCTCTTCATCATTTGATATCGTCATCCCGATCGTCATCCATGATTCATCCATGATTCATTCACTGCTAACGGTTTTAATTTAGCTCTTTGACAAAAAATCTATTCTCTCTCCTTCTTGTTCTCTCTATCGTTTTGCCTCCTCGAAGTTTTTCCTAGGTTTCACCCTCTTGGGTTTTTTTCACCTCTTGGGTTTTTTTCACCTCTTGGGTTGCCGCGGTTTCACCTCGTGGGTACCGTTTCACCCATCGACAAGGATCATCATGACGTCGTTGCTAACGTTACAGTTGACTCACCCGTTGACTCAACAACTCGCAAAATGCTTTATGTATGCGACACTGCTGTCAACGACATTCTTGTCAACGACATTCTTGTCAACGACATTGCTGTCGGTTAGCGTTATGGGGACAAACACAAAGTTTAAGACGGACTCAGGTCCAGGGGCAAAAACTTTCAACGGAAGGGACAACAACTTTTCAACGAACATGACGACTCTTGTCAATAATGTGAAAGCCGCTAGCAGGTTCAAGCGTACTTCTAATATCAAGCCGGACAGCCTGTCATCTCAGAATGGTCCCGCGTCTCATAAGAACGGTCAAGTTTCCAATGGCAGAGAGAAAAATAATCAGCTACAGCAGCAACAGACAATGAACAGGTGCTGCCTCTTGAAGTGTTTCGCTAATGTTGGACCGCAAAGCTCTTTGAATCCGGAACACAATGTAAATTCGGGTCTACAGAAAGACGAGAAAGAAAGGCTTCGCTGCAATACTAAGCTTTCTGACGCTAGTACAGACACCAACATCACGAATTCTACCATTTCTGATGCCGGTGATTCTGTCGTCACAGTGGCTACCAATCCTACCACGTCCAGTATCACGAATCCCTCAGGCTCGAATAAGATGACGAATCTAAATCCCCCAAATCTGAGCCCGAAAGATACCGAATATTACGCAAAACAAACGAAGAAACGTCAGGAGATGCTTTCCGACGCGGGTATCGCCAAATACGCAGAGGAAATTTACCAAGAAACGATATCTTCGGAACTATTTCGTTCAGAACAAAATGGGAAAAACATTTCAGAGTCAGCACAAAATGGCTCAAAAACGCAACCAATAATAACCGACCTAACGCTAATCTACCCGGCTTTGGCAACCAGAATGCAAGATTTTTGGGATGTAGATGCTAATTGGGGGGAAAGTAAGATGATCGACGTTTGTACCGCCCATGTATGGCTGGCGATGGAGGTTGAGATGGATGGCGTCAAGTCCTCCAGTGATAAAAATAACTCCAGTGATCATCACAGATCTCGATCCTCATCTACCAGTGATCATCACAGATCTAGGTCCTCATCTAGTGATAAGAAAGGCAATCCAAAGATGAGGTCTCGAGCGTCATCTTTCCCTAATCAGTCTAGATCATCTTTGTCTTCAAGTCTAGAGGACAACTCCCCTGACTCTGAGTCCTCCAAACATTCTGGCATAACAAAGCAGACTTCTGGCACTACAGCAAATACTTCTGGCCCGCCTTCTGGCCAAAAAATAGCAAGCAGAACGCTTTCTTTCTCAGATGCTGCTTCGAGATCCTTGGCAAATGCAACTAGAACGTTATCTTTTTCTAGAACGTCTAGGGCTTCCAAACAGCCTAGCGAAGAAGGCAGTTCGCCAACATACACCAATGCGTCAGTTAATAAGGGTCAGAAATCAGGTCAGAAACATTCAGAAGAACTGAAGACTACAAAGCAAAATGACTCCAGCATGTCACAACAATCCAGCATGTCACACCAAAAGTCTAGAAATGAAAAATCAGAAAGGAAAAACACAAAAAGAGTCCTCTGTCAAAGCGGCGAATTGAAATACTACAAGCCTCACTTAATTCCAGAAGAGGGGACGGAGAATTTCAAAATCACAGTAATGTCCTACGAAAACAAAAGAAACGAAGTTGCAGAATTCGCCGAAAAAATTGTTATGAAACTAGCGCAGACGAAGAGACTTTGTATTCTATCTGTTCCTATGGACAAATCTTTTCCTGGCGCAGACAAAGACAAAGTAAACAGCTCGGAGAAAGACAAAGTAAACACAGACTGCACAGAACCCTTCCCAGATAGCAATAATGTTTTGCGTTTATCTTGGGTCCAAATGGTCGATTACTGCGGTATGTTATCGATTCCCAAACTTTTGCCCTTAATGAGCCCCAGCATAATGCATATGGGAGAAAACATGTGCCAAATACAAGTGGAATTTTCCGAATGTCGAGTGAATGCTGCGAGGAATGCTGCTGAGACTGGCAATAAAAAAGAAAAATCAACAAGAAGCTCAGAAAAGGCGCAGAAAAGTGATCTCCACCCTAAAGTGTCAGCGAAGAGCACGACAGGCGGTTTCTGGCTAGAGAGCAAATTACATCAGAAGAATTTATGGGTCGTGAAAGATGAGAGTGATGGGGGGTTTAAGATGACAAATCCTCCTCAATGGGTTGATACCAGTAAGAAGCGTTCCATGAAAGTAGCGATGCCTCTGTCGCCAGACGAGGCGTATTTTTATGTCCCCCAAGTCGGGCCGGCGTTGGGGAAGCTATTGAAAGTGTTTACTCTGAAGAATCTTTCTCATGATGCGCGATGTCATTTGATAGATATCGAGGCGGATAAATTCCACTTTTTGAACGACCATCGGACGGTGGTTAGTCGGGGTGAAAGGGCAAGTTCGTGTTGAACGACTGTGTTGGTTTGGGACGGTGGTTAGTCAGAAACTGAAAGTCAGTTAAGAATTGACTGAAAGGGCGCGTTCTAGTTGATAAAACTGAAAGGGCAAGCTCGAGTCTTCGTGCTGAGTACTGAGTATTTTTTATTTAGGGAGTGTGAAGCTCTTCGTTCTGAGTAGAGTATTTATTTAGGGAATGCGAAGTTCGTGTATGAGTCTAGGGCATGCGCCACGTTTTCTTTAAGAAGAAGGACGGTCCGTGCTGAAAGGGCATGAGCCCCAATGCTCGTTGAGTCGTCGTGAGGACGTCGTCCGTGCTGAAATGGCATGAACCATGTCAAGGAAACCGTGCTGAAATGGCATGAAGCATGGCAAGGAAACCGTGCTGAGTAAGGCATGATTCATGTCAAGAAAGCCATGCTGAGTAGGGTCTGAAAGATTCTGAAGTTTGTTTAATAAAATTCGCTGTATTTATTCATTGATCATATCGATTCATTGATCATATCGTGATGTTATCGTTACTATTCCACGTAGAGAAAGTCTAGAGATATCACTAATCATCGTTGAAATGTTCCATGTTTTATTGTTCCATGTTTTATTCAAGTTGCATGTTTTATGACATAAATTATGTAGAGTTGAGTTCGTTCCAAGGTATTTTAGTGCTAATTTCTAAAGAGATTGCCGAAGAAATTTGCCCATGAAGTTTTTACAGTCCATGAGAATCATTTGTCCCGATTGCTGGCAGTATATCACGACAAAAAAGTGACAGTCAAGACAGAAAGACTGAAAGAGTGAAAGTCTTATATTTGTTAACTTTATTCATCATTTTTTGTCTCATCATTCCATTTGCATAGCACGATTTGCATAGCATATGATTTTCTGAAGGAAGAGCATGCCATGTGGTATAGTCATTCTGAAAGATTCAGTGAAAGTCTTTATTGTAACTCTTAGAGTTAGTGGAGAAATTATCTGACTTCCGTTTGCAACTGGTTGCAATGTTGCTATGCATCCTCAGCCTCCTGTTTTCATCCTCAGCCTCCTGCTTTTGTGGTGAGTCGATTGATGCAGTCTAGAGCCTTGAATCTTGCATGGAGATTCATATCCTTGAATCTTGCATACGTAAGTTAACTGTAGCAAGCTCAAGAGAGTTATATAGCGCAGTCGGGTATATGTATTGAAGCGACACACTGAAATGACACATTGCAGCGACATATTGAAGCGACACATTGTCAAATGACATATTGAAGCGACACATTGTCAAATGACACATTGAAGCGACACATTGTCAAATGACAGGCAGAAATGTATCTCCACAGGCGGAAGTGTATCCAGTTCTTTATTGAGATTCTCAATGAGAAATGTAAGTATCAGACGTTGAGGCCCTTCAGCCCTCTTTCAGACCCTGTCGATTCATGACATTGAGCGTCAGACTGAGTGACAAGTGACAAGTGACAGGGCGTATTGCCAGACCATACGTTGATGATGTCATTGTGTGCTGTATGATGATGATGAGTGTCACCGTGTGAGTGAGACCACTGGAAAGACCAATGTCACCGTGTGAGTGAGACCACTGGAAAGACCAATTTCACCGTGTGAGTGAAACCACTGGAAAGACCAATGTCACCGTGTGAGTGAAACCACTGGAAAGACCAAGTACGTAAGAAAAGAAAAGAAAGTAGGTATTGGAAAATCATACGAGATGCATCATGTCCCCATCATTGTTCAAGGCATTCAAATTCAAACTCATGCGACGTGAATCGTGTTCCAATTGTTGACGGGTTAAACTTAATCGTGTTCTAACGATATCATTGACATTGTTGGACTCATCAAGCCGTGTTCTAACGATTACTACGCAGGGTTTGTAAACTATTTCAATTTAAAGCTCGCAATTATTTTTTTTTGACTAGGGAGCCCTGTGCGGCAAAGTCTGGAAATTGCTTTAGTAAATGGACAAAAGACGTCAAAAAGCATTGATTTTTCTTGGTTTTTCTGGGTAATTTTTTTGGGGTTTTTTTCTTGCAAAAAAAGTGAGGAAAAAAAGCTGAAAAATTTGCTGCTGGTATGAACAAAACCGCCCCAGGTTCAAAAAAAGGCTCGCTACGTACCCGGGGGGGGAAGGAAACGCCATGACATCACCGCAATCAAAAACACACACCAGAGGGGATTCGGTTCGAATAACCACGCACACGGGGGGACTCGGTTCGACTAACCACGCACCAGGGCCCGGGGGACCCGGACCGGTTCGAATAACCACGCACCGGATAGGATTCGGCTCGAATAGCCACGCACTGGACAGGATTAAACTTGGCTCGAATAGCCACACACCAGGGGGGATTCGGCTCGAATGACTACGCGTCTGAGGGAATTCGGTTCGAATAACCACGCAGCGCTGAGACATCAACCCAAGGGCCCGCATCGAAATCCAAACGATAACCACCCACCGGAAGGAAATCTACCCACAAACTTGCTGCCCACCAGGGCGCACAACGGACCTCCTAGGCTTTACCCTTGGGGTCGTTTTTGGCTGCGATGACACACGCCGCGCCTTTTCGAGTTTCCAAGTCTTCGAGTTTCCAGGTTTTCGAGTTTCCGAGTTTTCGCGGCATCTACTTGCTTGGCCCTAAAGGCTAAATCTATAGGAGAAAAGTACCACAATCACGAGGGCAGGCAGCTTATCCAGACACATTCCAAACGATTGCGACCAAAACTGTGCAAACTATGCGAACTGCGCCAGCACAGTTCGCACAGTTTCGGCCACAATTGAATGATCTGGGGCGAATTATTGCGGCCAAAACTGCGCAAACTGTGCAAACTGTGCCAGCACAGTTCGCACGGTTTCGATGGAACTGCGCAAACTGTGCGAATTGTGCTGGCACAGTTCGCATGGTTTGCATGGATTCCAATAGGTGTCCAGCCCCGGTAGTGTGTTTCATTCACTGTTTCGAGGTTTTGCCGCACAGGGCTCCCATATGTTTTTTTTTGTAAACTATTTCAATTTAGGGCCAGCATTTTTTTTTTTGAAATAATTTCAGGGCCAGCAAGCGTGTCGTTTTCATTTTTCGAGTTGTCATTTTGCCGCTGATACCGAGCTGATATTTTTCATCCCCTCGAAGTTTACACTCAAATGCATGATCAGATAGTCGTCTCATTTTGAAGCAGGTCCTGGCCTTATGGGGTTTGTTGAATCATTTCGGCAGTGTAAGTATTCAGATTCTGAAGCGCGATATATAATTTCGGTGCCATTGAATTTGAATTGCAATACTCCGGCGGTTACAATTGATTGATTGAAGTCCGATGTTGCGCGTTATCATTCCTGGACAAAACATAAGTCCAATAAGTTTTATAAGTGTCTCGTTTTCAATTTCTCTCTTTCTCTTCCCTGTATTTTGAATTTAGCAACTCTTCTTACTCTCTTCCTTTAATGAAGCGCTTCTCCTCCTTCAATACAGTGCTTTTTCTCCTTCAATTGTCGATACAGTGCTTCTCCTCCAAGTTCCATATTGATATAGTGTTTCTACCCCCCAATACAGTAACAGCGCTTCTCCTCCTTGAATTCAGAATTGTCAACACAGCGCTTCTCCTCCAAGTTCCATATTGATATAGTGTTTCTACCCCGTCAATACAGCTGTCAATACAGCTGAGTGCTTTTTCTCCTTCAATTATTACCCCGTGGTCAATACAGTGTTTCTCCTTAAGTTCTGCAACATACTATAGTGGTTTTTCTTCCTGCTTTCGCAACAGGAAGAAAAAAAAGTCACAATGTTGCTAAATTTACGACTTTATATTTTTTACAATCGACATCGAGGAAGGCGTTTACAAGCTACAAAATTCGCATCTGGCATGACGATCGAAGGTCGTCTACCCAGAAGTTTCCACGCGAAATTTTTTTCCCTTTTTTTAATATGGTATCTAAGACTACTCAGATGTTTCCGCAGTTGTGCGACATTCTTTTTATGGTATCTGATCTTTCTTCCGAGCATCTTTCTTCCGAGTATCTTTCTTCCGAGCTTATTCTTCCAAGTCCATGCCTTAAAGGGAAGAGGTACAGGCTCCATGCCGTCAGGCTCTATGCCGCCAGGCTCTATGCCGTCAGGTGCAACATCCGGCGCGGTGTCATCAACGTCAATGACTGTCGAACGTCGAGAGTCACATCCTATCCCAATTCGACGACTCTCGAATCCTGGTGACAGTTTCAGCATAGAAAATGAATTCAGCTACGAATTTAATGAGACACCGGCTAAATTTTCTCCCAAGTCCATAAATGGCATAAATCCTAATGGTCTCAGGTCCCCCGCCAGTGAAGTGAATTCAGAGAGAAAAACGTCTCTATCGAATGACGACAATCAGAGTAAAATGAGTGACAATCCTACTTCGTCTAGAAGCAGCGGCGGAAAAGATT
>Ga0099797_100756_pt1 | contig 19579 bp, 9 predicted proteins | sample Uncmet_Sort48C_1_FD_89871 | JGI IMG/M metagenome (GOLD analysis project Ga0099797, IMG submission 89871) | Marine eukaryotic communities from CALCOFI LINE 67, Pacific Ocean - C012_Sort48C_1 | ecosystem: Environmental > Aquatic > Marine > Oceanic | place: Pacific Ocean: Monterey Bay | collected...
AGCCAAGTTTGATTATTACAGGGAAACAATCCATCGATGATGACTCGAATTGCACTGGGCAAATGCTATCATATCTATTAGGATGGCCTCAAGCAACATTTGCATCAGAAATTGAAGTTGATGGCGATACATTAAAAGTGACGCGAGAAATTGATGGAGGTTTACAAAATATTGAAAGTTCATTACCTGCTGTTGTCACTGCTGACTTACGTTTAAATGAACCACGTTATGCAACTTTACCAAACATTATGAAAGCGAAGAAAAAACCTATTGAAACAATGACACCGGATGATTTGGGTGTTGATATTAGCTCGAAATTAAAAATTGTTCACGTTGATGATCCTCCAACACGTGAAGCTGGTATCAAGGTTGAAGACGTTGATGGCTTGATGGATAAATTAAAAAATGAAGCAGGTGTTTTGTAAATGAGAGAGTACTAAATAAATAATATACTAAGAAGTAAAACTGAAACACACCACCACGAGGGTAATGTTGTGGAGGATGAAAGCGAGATCATTTCCTGCTACGAAAAGAAACAAAAGTACATCATAAAAAGTTTTATTCAATAATATATAATATATATAAATGCAAATGATGCAGTGTCGAGTTTCCTGAGGTAATAAAATAAAAACTACAAAACACAAAACTACACAAAACCCAGGGCAATGATTCCAACACACACGTATCACCAACATGAACGCTGTTATGGAAGATAGAACAATTTATTACTATAATAATTATCATAATACAACACAGTATTATTAAATATTATGTGTGGTCGCAGTTCATTTACTATCTTGAATCGTAACTAGCTTCATATAGTACCAAGTACAATCTATGCTAACAAAACTCCCGCTATCCGCCTCTGCAATGCTATTTACTGCATAATAAAATTGTAAAAATACAAAATGTAAATATCTGTAGGAAAAATGAATAAATATAAAATAAATGAAATAAATGAATAATAAATAAACAACAAAAAACGAATTATTATAACGAGGAAGGTCGTAAAAACAATAGTAACATGTTATAATACAACAGAACTAACAACTCAACTATCATCATTACTATTAATAATACAAATTACACTGTTTTTTTTAATTATTAATTATTAATTATTATACAATAATAAATAGTAATAAATAAATAAAATATATTTATTATTATTTTATTAAAATATACTACAGCGGAGCACAACAATACACCATATCATCATTTAAATTCTGTACGGTGCTTACTCATGCAGCATTCTGCGCCAGATGGTAGATAGACATTGGTAGTCTCACATTCTTTTCTGCACAAGGTATCGATATATATATACACATACATATTTAAATTTATATATATAACTGTAGGCGTTGCACACATATAGCATTGTATTAAGATGTCAGGATTATGGAAAGCATTTAAACGTGTATTAGCATTTAAACCAGATGCACCTAAATTTTACATAGCAGCAAACGCAAAGTCACCAGCACACGGTGGTTCCTACCGTTATCCTGCCCCTGGTTCTCAACCACAAGCTTTTGTTCCTGGACAGGAAAGTGACGACTTGTTGTACGATACAAAGTACTACACACGTGATTCAAGACGTCATCCTGAGCCTGCGTTTGTTATTAGTGGACCTAAAACACCAAAACCTTTTATAGCAAATAGTGAACCATTACCGTTGTTAGGTAGTCCAGGGAATAATAATCCAGATGTATTAAAATACGATCCAACTGGATTACGTTCAGCAATGAGCACAACAAATGCCCAACACCGTGAAGCTATCATGAAAGTACGCCCAACCCATTTACCACAACCATCATGGCTGAAAGACCAAGGAGACATATTAAAAGATTTAAAGGCAAAAGGTTTACCACCAGTACCTGGTAAACCACACCACTGGGATATGCCATTTGATACCTATACAGATCACCCAGCATCTAGATGGTAGCTGTAATTACTACTCGTACTATTAGTGGAGTCGGATGTAGAATGTGCATTGTGAATTTCAAATCGTGGACAAAGTGTAATGCTGTTAAATGCAACAATACAAAAGGGTGCGTTTTGTGTATATACGTGTGTAAACCTTACATAAAAATCAAACTAATCTATAAAATACGAAGTAACTTATTAATAATAACTTTTATAATTTAAAAGGTTGATATTTGATTTATTTATACTCGTAAAAAAATACGTATAAAATATACGAGATCGTATAACTCTATCTCTCATGACTCCTCTTACTCCGTATCTTACCAAGTAAGCTTACGCATCTTATATGCATATACCGAGAGAGTATTTTTTGGTACCAAGGTATAATTTATTATCAGTACGAAGTACGAGATTAGGGAAAAACCAATAAATTTTAAAATTAAGTTTTAATAAAATATTTATTTTATAAGTAAGCTTAAGTTATGATAGTATATATGTGTTTAAAAAACTATAAACACTTCTGGTGTCCTTTGTTCTAAAAAGGTGTGGGTGTTTCATACAGTGTCAAATTTGTCTAAAATTTTATGGATTAAACCTTTACTCGTATTGCGTTTGTTTCCTATACCACGTTCTAGTATATTTAAATTTCGGAGTTCTACTCCATTATCCGCATATCGCTCGTGTTTAAATTCATTCCACATTGCATCATATGCTTTACTATATCCTGTGAAGTTAATAGGTTTTATACCGCTATCTAGCATTACTTCATACAATAAGACTGCATCTTGTTCTCTGCCAGCTGCACGTAAATTTGATAAACGTGTTTTGCGTCGTATATGCAGAAAATGATCTGAAATATTTAAAATATCTGTCAGTCGTGAATCAACTTTAACACCCAATTGCGGTAGCTTATCGTACACAAACTCACGTGCCTCTTCTTTCCTCCCTTCATAAACTAAATTACTGACATAGGGCATGTAAAAAACGTTATCAGTTTCAATTACATCTTCATAATACTTTAAGTTGTCCAACAATTCTGAGCAAAGATCGGCACTGCAAAGCGATTTCATAATGCTTGTTAAATTATATTTGTCTAGCTTTCTATTTTTGTACAACAGTTGGTAGTATTGTAATGCTTTAGCGCCATTTAGTTGAGATGCAATATCTTCAATTTTAATGTTACGTTTCCTATCAATAATAGTATTTTTAATCGGCTTAGTAAATATAGTTGCCTTGCTGTACAGTTTATTTTTCATATGCAAATTACCATCGATTTTTAGTTGCCCACCAATAATTTTAATTACATTATCACGGCTATGGCATTCGATCAACAATTGTTCTATAAGAGCCATGTAACAATTTTTACTGATTGCCCTTCCATGTTTTCTATGACGCACCTTATGGTGCGGTTGATTAAGCCCAACAATATGTTCATTAGAGCGCATTTCATCAAGTAGATAATATATATATTTAACATCATCGCATAATGGTAACATTTTGGCATAATGGTCCGTCCTTGCAAGTAAATTAGCACGTAATTGATTGAAAAATTCCCATGCCTTTGCTTTACGCTTGTTCTTAATCAGATGTGTCAGCAAGCTATGTCGATTCTTATTCAACTGCCTGTGGTTCATTAAAAATAAATGATTTAGTTCCTCTGGTACTTCATGAAATGTGCCTGACAAAAACAACAATAATAATAAAAAAGGTTAGTACATTTCGAATGTGGAAAGTAAATTGTGCGCGCGTGTGTGTAAGTACCCTACAACATACCAACATGTTCTAAGTTATGCAACATAAATTCTTTTGCCATATCACGTTTCCCTTCATATATTAATCTTGAAACAATTGTATGCAACGTTGTTAAATTCGGCCTAATATTTGCATTACTATCACTGTTGTTACTGTGCCGTTTTTTAGTGTTGGGATTAAGTGACGTACCACCAATTAACTTATCAAAGTAAAATAACTGTTTTCTAGCGGGTAATAATGGCAGGATGCAGTTATATTGGTGAATGTTTAATTGATTTGCACTTTCCTCTTCTTTAAAACTTTTAATAATTGCTTGATAGTTGAATTCTGGTTGATGAAAAATAATTTCATTCATGTGATAATCTTTAAGGTTTGGGTAGAACGGATGGCCTTTTTGAAAATGAGCTTCTTCACCACTGGAATCGAAAAGTATACCATAATATCTTTCCCCATCTTCGCTACGTGTATAATTACTTGACATAGCATCCTTGGTGTTGGACGACTTAATACTACAATTTCGTTGATATTGTTTTCCATTGCTGATATGACTGGCACCATTTCTACTGTAACCAATATTATGTTTTCGCAGATGGCTATGCTGAGCTAATTTTTTAATATTTTTCCCTACTATATTAGTAAGCAGCATGGTTTGCAAATGGCAGCAGCACTTATATGTCTACAGCTTCTTTTGTAAATATTATTTCATATCTAATGCTTCTAGTTGCGTTTTGTGGTCGTTATTGTAGGTCTGTGAATTATATTATTATTATATATTTAATAATGGTGCAATGATAATAATAAATATAAAACAACAACAATGATTATGATGATGATGAAAATCAATTATTATTATATTTATTATTATGGCACATTATTGATCATCAATTATTATTATTAGCCATAATAATATTATTATTATACCAGATAGAAGTATCATTTTATTATTATTATTATTGATAACCTTACACATGTTTTGATAGTTACAAAGTGTATAAACTACTATACTAACAAAAGTAATACCTACCACTATTGAAACTATACCAACAACACTATAAAAACTAATATAATATTAATATAACAGTAAATATAATTAAATTTTGCAGCTCAAAATAAATAACAGACTATTACAATAGAATCATTTCAAAATACTAGGCAGCACTACTCAGATTACTACTGCCGTACGCTGAACTGTTATAGAAGGCAGTGCTACAATACCATAATAAATAGACTTAATTTTCGACGCCCATCTATTTTACCTTAAACACATGGTTCCTGTTTTGTCCAATCAACAGCGGCTGTCAAAACTATTAGAGTATTATTAAATTATTTGAAATATTAATTTTGGACTCTATTATTTTATTACTACTACGATTGGTGCATTGTGCTATTCATTCCAAATAATAATATTGTTTTTTAAATGCTGATGTGTTCTTTTATTACTATTATTGTAATTATTAATACTAATATAATAACGGGGGTTGTTGTTAAATAATTATATATTTTTTATTTTTTATTAAAAAAATATAATACGTAAAAATAATACATATTATAATTAGTAGTAGTGCAATTAATAATAATAATCATAACGGAGACGGATGTGGCTGTATGATCGAAGGATTGCGCAAATGATTTAGTCGAAGATTAGGTCAACGGGTATTGTCTCTTCTCTTGCCAGTGCTGGAAAGGCTTCTTAAACAACCATTTTCTTGACAGTTTGGAGATTGCTTTCTGTCGTTCAATTGTACAATATGTTGGTGCCACTTATCAAAGTGAACCAAATATGGTTATTTTTAGCAGCTTTCATAGTCATATTTTTGAGTAGTAATGATAATAAATATAATAAGCTTTTTGTATATGGTGATGATATTAATGGGCTGCCAGATCCACCGCACCGACCAACGTTTGTTGCAAAAACTGTAACTTCTGCAACAGCAACGTTGACATGGGCACCTGTGCAGACAGACTCATTTCCAGTTGTAGACTCTTTTGAAGTACAGTTTAAAACAATCTCTGACACGAACTGGCAAACAGCTTCTAGTACAGTAGGCAAAAAAGATAGTAAGAAAGGATTGAGTGAAATACAAATTATTACAACACGCGCGGATGTCGGGCAACAAATTGGTGATGGTTGGTTTCGTTTATCGCTCCACCACAAAGGTTTAAGTGATTTTGATCCAGAGACTGCAACGATGACAGATCGAATGCCTTACAATGCAACAGCATTAGAGGTTGAATATCAGTTAAATATGTTGGCAAATATTCAGTTTACAGGAACGACAACGCATGTCACACGCTCCTTGGTTGATGCACAAGGTGGCTATCGGTGGGCGGTGGTATTTGAGCTTGGCGCAAATACGGTTGCACGCGGGGAACAAATTGCCCCTGTCGACGGTGTATTACCGTCTGAGGATATACCGTTACTTATTTTACAACAAGAAACTATTTCAGCTACTTGGACAGGTGGTGGGCAGCAAGTTCATCTGTCTGAAGTACGTAAAGGCTCTATGTTGGGTGGAGTGTGTGAAGAAACTACCCCAACTCACGCAGGGATCACGGGCCCAGACTATGAGAACGTTTTTATGGGCACGCCAATCTGTAAATACACTGTCACGTCGTTGCAAACAAATACACATTATCATTTTCGTATACGTGCGCATAACTTAATGGGATGGGGTCCCTATAGTGGAATTAGTGAACAAATCTTAACAAAACGATCATTTCCACCATTAACGCCATCATCGCCTATGTACAGTTCAGGTAATAGCACATCGATAACTGTTCGTGTTGTGCCATTTGGAGATTTAGCAGATGGTGGGGAAGTAATTACAGCATGGGATTTTCAATATAGAGTTTCTAATTCTGGTCTTGCATGGATTGCATTTTCAGGTGGTTCTGCAAAAAGTACTTCCCCATACATGGACGTTGCACGAGGCACTTCTGCCACTGCGAATGGCTTAAAAAGTAATAGTAAATATGAATTTCGTGCCCGCGGGCGCAACGCTGCTGGATTTGGTGCATGGAGTGCAGCCAGTGCACCGATGTCAACATTAAGTGGGATTGCGATGCCACCATCAACGCCGGTTGTCGTTGAAAGTAGTATAATGGAGAATACAATAGAATATCAATTTTTGCCACCTAGCGAAACAAACGGTGATACGATAGAAAAATATGAAATACATAGACGAAGTACGACAACTGTGGAAAAAGGTGGGATTTGGCATCGAGTTGGATACATCGATGCTGAAAGTACAAAGGGGTTGAATGAAATACAATGGGTCCATACCAGGGCGGATGTTGGTGAATATATTAATAATGGCTACTTTCGCTTAACATTTAATCATGGCGGGCTAACATCCGCAGACCCAGAGAAAGGTACGATGACGGAACGTATTAAATATGATGCAACTGCAAACGAGGTGAAAAATGCGATTGAAAAATTAAAAAATGTGCAAGAATTAAAACGGGTCGTAAGACATGGACCAAATGTACAAGGTGGGTATTCGTGGGAAGTAATGTTTGACAATAATAATAAACGAACACATGGCAATTTACCTGCCATGCAACTGCATGATGAGGACATCACTGCACTTTGGACTGGTGGTGGTCGACAAGTTTACGTAACGGAGGCACAACATGGTAGTACTAGAACCATTTTAAATCAATTGAAATTTAAATTAACAGGCCTGTTGCCGTACACAATGTACGAAACACGAGTCCGTTCGATAGGTAAAAATGGCGCTTCGAAATGGAGTATGCCACCTAGCGTCGCTGTAAGGACAAAACCAATGTTACCAAATGTGCTGACGACAGCACCAAGCTCTACGAAATCAATATTGCTTTTGCAAGGGAGCTTAAAAGATGCACCAAATACCATGGATCATGATTTTGCATCTGGAGCTGCGTATGGTGGTGGACTTGGGCAAAATGGTGGAAACGGATTTGTAGTCATTACGTCGTATTTGTACAATCAACAGAAAGCACCCCAAACGCCATTTTTTTTTGTCTGTAGAGGCGAGCCGTGTGTTGGATACCCGCAAACATACACAGTACCGGAGGCAACTGTTGAAGGAAGCAGCATTGCATTTATTGAAATTAAAGCATGGGGCGCCGGTGGGGGTGGTGGATGCGGTAATTTTACCCAAGGTGGTGCTGGTGGTTATGCACAAATGAGAGCTAAAGCAAAATCGGGGGATAAGTTCATAATTAGAGTTGGGGGTGGTGGTCATGGTTGTACTGGGAATGAAGGTGGTAAACCTGGTTACAATGGGGGTGGAAGTGGAGGAAAAGGTGATTTCGGGGGCGGGAGTGGAGGTGGCGCAACCGATATTTGGAAAGGCGAAGAAATGAATCAATTGATTTTAGTTGCTGGTGGTGGTGGCGGCGGCGGTAGCACTGATTATTGTTGTGCACATGGTGGCTCTGGCGGCGGTTATGAAGGCGAAATGGGTCGCACACCACGGGCGACTCCACGTGATAATACAGGGAGACAGAAGAGGAAAGAATTTAGTACACCCGGACGGACGGACCAAAGAGATGAAACTGGTTTTGCGGCATATCACCAACATGCCGACATGGGTTTTGCACCTGGAGCAAATTTGACTGAATTATCTACGTCTGGTACTGGTGGTTCCTTGCGACGTCTTGTTGGTGGTTTACCCGGTGCATCAGGCTCTTGGGAATATTCACTTGCTGGTGAAGTATATCCATTACCAATTGAAGGGGCGCCAAAAATTTCAGAAATTCGAGGGAGCGACGCTGCGTCTGTAGCAACAGCTGGTAGAAGAGGCCAAGGTGGGAGAGGTCAATCTGGGAAAGAAGAGGGAGGGGGTGGTGGGGGTGGATTTTTCGGTGGTGGTGGCGGTGGTGCGGGTGTTGATGGCTCTGGTGGCGGTGGGGGTTGCGGCTTCGTTAACACGACAGCTGTTTTTGATGAAGAGCATATTTTTGATTCTAGAGAAGCATCGACACCAGAAAAGCCTGTGGCACCTCGCATTGATTATATGGATCATCGATTAATTCGATTATCGTGGACACCCCCAAAGTTTGGCTACTTAGCTGGACCTGCCAGTTATATTTTGGAAGTAGCAAGCGGTCCATCAAATAGCGACTTTAAAGAAATTTATACAACTTCTGGCCAAGGCACGACAGGTTATAAAGGAACCATATTGCCGAATACTGATCAGACAACCATCGGTGAGGACGAGGATCAAGATCGCTTGCGATATACATTTTTTGTTGAAGATAAATTTACCGATGAAGTTGTTTCGGATCAAATGCAACGACCAATTTATCGTTTTAGAGTTCGGGCAACTTCCCGATCAAGGGGTAGTGGTTTTGTCAGTGAACCCACCATAGTGGAAGTTCCAGGATTGCCATTGAATGAATGGACGAGGCTTGTGCCACGCCCATTGATGCTTGCCAGTGCTGGTGGCGGAAGACGTCTTCACAATGGTCCCACTTCCGAATTTGATTTGTACCCAGCTGCAAGGAGGGGACATACCGTTGTAATGATCGGGGGGTTCATGTATTTGTTTGGTGGCTGGCAAGAAGGCTATCGTTGTGGGACACCATTTCAAAATGAACATCGTGCAGGATTGGAAAACATCGATCCAGCTTTTCCAACACGTCCATTTTGTAGAAGAAAACGTGGGACGTCGAATGAATTGTGGCGTTATGATCCAGTAACGAACACATGGACCCAACTACGAACTCAAGGATCGCTACCACCACCACGAGAAATGCACACTGCAGTTGTAGATACTGCAAATCCCGGGTCATTGTACCACGGAAAAATGATTGTTTTTGGTGGCCATGGTGGTGGCAATGGCACAACGAAGGATGGTGGTCCGGGTGGGTTGCAATATTTTAATGATCTATGGGAAATGGATCCGGGCAGATTGACATACAAGACCGTTGATGGTGGTGGAAAAAACAAGCCTATAGTAGATGGGCGAAATTTATTTGTCAGCACATTTGCAAATGTAAGCTCTGATAGATGCGTAGTTGATGTCGATGTTACTGTTAATATAAAACATGGATGCACACGCGATTTAGTTATCGAGCTTTTAGGGCCTAGTCACCGCCATCAAGGTGTCAATCATCGGGAGTCGCAACAAAGGCAACACGAACGCGGCCAATTTGAGGTAGGATCAGAAAGTGCCGAAGATCCACCGCAAGCTAGAGACCAACGAACTTTGATGTTTGATGGGTTTGATGGGACAAGTTCAGGATGTGGGGTAAATTTAGAAAATTTACGCTTCGATGATCGGGCAAATCGAACAGTGGAGGAATGCTGCCCTAGCCCATTTAAAGGATCGTTCAAACCTATATCACAGTTGAATGTCTATAATGATCTACAAGTTAGAGGTGAATGGTCTTTGCGAATTTATGATCAACGAGCTAATTCATTAAACGGCACGTTAGTGAACTGGGAATTACATTTTACTATGCGCCCATGTGAAGCACGATATAAATGGAAAGACTTGAGCAGTGAAGTTAGTGGACCGCATGGCATACCAGGCCCGCGTTACGGTCATACTACAGTCGTTATTGATAATCAAATGTATTTATGGGGTGGCCATGCATGGTCTCGTTATAAAGATCTGTGGCGTTTAAATATTACCAGCAGAACATGGTATCGCTTAAACACGAGGGAGTATAGAGCCCCAGAGCGTTATGGCCGTGCATCTGTGATAAGCCCATGGCAGATTTTAAATTTTGGTGGATATATGCATACCCGTTTTGCGCCATTTTTATGGAAGTATGACCCAATTAATTTTGAATGGACACGGTTAGATACGTTTGGTACACCAGGTGGCCCAGTAACGTATACACATCGTAGTACAGAAGAACCAACCCCAACGTTGTTTGGAGAAAATATGCCAGTAGCTAGGCAAATGACATCCTTAGTTTTAATTGGATTGAAAGGCACGCCATCAAGGCAACGCGGTATATCGCACCCAAAAATTTTAATGTTTGGGGGATATGATGGTATTGCATACATGGATGATTTGTGGCAGCTGGATTTAAAATTATTAGGAATTGATCACGACATGGTTGGTGGTGGCCAAGAGGAAGTTGAGTGGCAAAACAATTGTATATGGAGGTTGAAAAAAGGCTCCACGGAGGATAACTATTGGAAAAGTACATGCGAAAGCAATGGAGATGGACAAGGACAGACGGATAATTGCTTGATTGACGATGTGTTAACTCGTGCATGGTGTAGAAAACAATATCAAGGCATTATGAGTTTTTAAAAACTTTTTTAATACGAGCATTAAATACTGTTAATATATGATCTCAGATATAAGATTTTATTTAAAGTAATGAGCAAGATACTATTGTATATGATCTCATGAGTAAGATATACTATTATTTATTGATCTCACTACTTAACACTCTCCAAAGTTCTACCGGGGGGTACTTTTTCACCACTTTTTAAAGTTTCTTTCTACCTACGTCTCCCACGTCCGCCACGACGTCCACCACGACGCGCATTTCTGGAGTTCTTACCACCGCTCCTTCGAGTCTTGTATTGTCTACTTTCATAAAAACGTTCAAAATGTTTCTTTTCATCTTCTTCTGCTAGCATTGATACAAATATTTGTTCGCCAGAAATATCTTTAACGTCTTCGCATGCTTTTTTGGCATCGGTTTGTTCACTAAAACGAACTTCAGCATAATTTTCAAACATTTCAACAAATTCAACATTACCTATGGCTGAAAATGATTCTTTGATTAGTTTAAAATCAATATTAATACCTTTGTTTTTTATATCATCCAAACCATCAACTTTTAAAACGGTTCCTAACTTCATTTTTGGTTGCTTAAATTTTCGTTTGCCATCACGATGGTTCTTTGACTGAGTACCAAATACGACATCTAAACATTTTCTGAATGAAAAATCTTCACTTGAACCATCCGTACGAACAATAAAGAAACACATTGTACCTGTATATTCTGGATGTTCATCGTATTTAAAACTGGCAAACCCACAACCAACTTTTTGATCGTACTTAGGATGCTTTTCTAGCAAAGCTTTTAATACTGTGTGCGCCTTGCCTTCCACAGTCGCTCCACGTATTAAGCTGTCGCGCAACGCGCGCATGTACCCCCAACACTCTGCCTTGTCTTTAAATGTCATCTCACCTAATTTACCGTCAAATGTATTGGCAACCTTCACCATATTATGTTCCTTTGTGAATAAAATTGCTTTTGAGTTATTTGCTAATTTCCAGGATAACTCCAGCACACGCACCCCGTCTTCACGTGTCTGTTTTTAAAAATACAATCATTGACAGGCATATAGTTTGTTAGCAAAAATTCAGATTAAAAAGAACACTGGCTATTGTACACAGCCAGATGAAAATAAAGAGAAAGAAGAAGAAGAACATACTGTTAAATATTTTGCTTCGCCTAATTTTGTTGTTTCCATTATTGTTTTATAACTATGTTATGAAGGATATTGATGCGTAAATGTATGCTTAAATACAGTATTTCAAATTGCTCCACGTTACCAAGCAATGTTCCATTCGATGGTATTGTTTGTGTGCCAGTTTGATTACAGTATAGTATAATAATAATATATAATAAAAAGTGATAAAATTATGAAAACAACAACAACAAATAACAAAAAACAAAAAAATAAATTTTTAATGGTCATGAAGAAACGAGGACGATCGATATATACTGATCTGCATTGTATCGAAATGATCCTTGTTGATGCTCCACTGTACCAATACTAAATGTGACACGTAAAAACAAATACAATACTATACTACATCATTCACTTGCGAAAAAGATCCTAAATTAATTTGTATACTAGTAAGTACGTGGTCGCTACAATATTTATTTCGTATAGGGACAATGAAATTGTGGTGAAAATGATCGTGCGTATATTGCAGCATTTCGAGAGCTATTACTGTCATAATAATACATTATATTTCAATTACAATAATAATATAGTTATATTACTAATAAATATAATAATAAAAAAAAACAGCAATGATGATAATAACAAAACACGTCCTCTAATTATACACTAATAATAATAATAAATATGATATAATAATAATACTGCTATTGTATAGACATCTACTATACAGAGTAGTATAGTATAATACTACTGATGAAATTTTTTTTAGGTGGTTGTTGAATGAAAAAAAAATAAATGTATCCACACATATTATACAAGACACGGCGCGTGTTTATGTAGAAACAGATGCAAACAATATCAACCTTACTTCAAGCATTTTCCCTTTACTACCTGGAAGATCATTGCGTTACACACCAAGTTATTATTAGGGTACAAAACAATACAGTTGCAAACAGATATAATTAACTTATTATAAAATTTATTCGTAAATAATGCCGTCGTTAAAGAAAAGAAAAAATATAAAAAATAATAAAAAAGAAGGTATTGAAGATGGTGGTTGGGACGGTGGTTCCAAATTTGAAGTAGAATTAATCAAGATTCAAGCCAGAAATCAAATATTAGAAGATAGTTGGAGAAATGTATTAGCGATAATTAGTTTTGTCATTATGTGTTTTTGCTTTTATAATGCCTGGATCGATCAACATGATAATCAATATCTGTCCATATTTGAAGTTACTTCTGGTTTAATTAGTGCATATGTAGCTCGGTTTAGCCTTGGTACTCCAAAATCTGAGCAAACATTGACAATTGTTGGAATTTTGCAGTTAACTGTATGGTTATACTTAACAAGCAATGAATATATTTACCACATACATTGTTTACCCCTTGGCGCAATAAATGCATTCCTTGGAACCACATCATTTATATTTTTACGTTCAATGAAGACAAAAACATTAAAATCAATTGCTACACTTCGATCGCTGAAAGAAAAATCTTATTAAAAAAATGGTTTCGTTATTTTGTAGCACCTGTACACAAAGGTAAATTTTTTTATGCAAATGAATTTAAAAACACGTATTTTTTGCATATGCGTTTAGGAAAACAACATTCAGGAAAGCTCGTCAATAGCTGTTTCTGTTCATTTAAAAATTGTGTGATATTTGATATAATTAATAATTGAAATAAAATGATGATGGTAATATTGCAGCTGTATAAAACTTGGCGTGTCGTCTGCTTTAGCTTTTATAATAATAATATACTACCGCGTATAATAATAATAAAAAATTTCAGTTGTGTATAAGGTTTTACTTACTCCGGGTACCTGAGCATATATAAACTTAGCACTGTACAGGTAGAGAGCGAAGCGTAAATTATAAATTATACTGTCATATACCACAACCCACAACACCTTAGGAATATATATACCGTCGTCATCAATTCAACAACAAAAAATAGTATTAATAATAATATTATATTATTGGTACATAATAATATTTATTATTATATTATTTCATACGCGAGGAGAAAAACTCAAAATCCCCCATACTTTAGTACCTGCTGTGTCTATAGTAAATAAATATAACTATACAGTATGGAAAATTTTTATTTATTCAATTTTTTTTTGGCGATTATGAAGACGCGTTTTTTTTAATATTTTTTTTTATACTTGTGCACTTATAAAATTAAATATATATTAATATTATATTTATTGGTTATATGTTAGTGTGTGCATAATAAAAAATATTATAATAATACTAAGTATAATTGAAATAATAGTAACAAGTAATAATAATTATGGGCGTGGCGAACGATATATGTGCATACGTATATAGTCTTCTGCAAACACACATTCGTTAGTTTACTGAGACGAAAAAATTTCATTTGAGAAAGGCCAATAGAAATAATTGTTTATTGCTGATAAAAAGCTATCTTATAGTATTAGTATTTAGTATTGATATATTTACGACATCAAAAAGGATGATAGAACCAAGAACTACAAGGAAACGAAGTAACGATATGAATGGTGGGAGTCAAAAGAAGAAGAAACAACGTAATGTACAACAAAAAAAGCCGCCAGCATTAAAAAAAAAACACAAAATTACTATACAAAAAGTTGTTGATGAAAAAGGTATTGAATACTGTATTAAAAATTATGAACGTATAACAAAAGACATAAATGGAGATAATATCAATGATCAAAATGTTTTAGAAGAAATTGAAAAAACAATACCAACTTCAATAAAAGATTCCTTGGACGAAGTGAGTCATTCAAATTTAACAAAATTGATATCCCTTCGCAAAGACAATACGTCTCAGATGGGCGTGAAAAATATGACTCATAGTCATCCAGAGCCATCAAAGTTGGTTTATATGGATGTGCAATTAAATATTCATTTACTTCCTTTCTACATTTTATCACATCATTAACAGTTTTTACATTCTTCAACATATTGGTTACATTTGAATTGATATCATTAGTGTCAACGATTTGACAACGTTTGCATACACTATTAAAATGAATAATACAATTGTTGCAGCAACCATTTACGCTTTCACATTCATTGTGAAACTCTTTTATTGATTCAATTAATAACTTTTTCTTCAAGAGTTTACGCAAAATACCCTTTTGCTCCTCAATCCATTTGCAGATGGCATCCGTCTGATGCGCTAATTGTTTTGTCTCCACGTCCATGTCGCGGTTTTGCATTTGCCATGCCAACGTTTGGCCCTCTGCTTCTGCTATCGTTTGATACGGTTGAACACCAAATTTATTTGAAATGCGTGCTCTTAAATTTCGTAATGCGTGCAACATTTCGACTTTTAAATTTGAAAAACTGAGTGTTGACTCAAACAATGTGTCCGCCTTGATCAATGCCTCTAACCGTTCGAAAATGTGTGTAGGTTTAAGTTGCTGATACGGGGTAACGGCAGTATCACCGAATAATGCAATTGCAAATTCATTGATCGCTTGTAACTGCCCCCGAAAATATTTAAGACCGTCATATGTGCGTTTACCATAGTCGTTACACAATGTAATATTATGTTCATGCCACAAAATACTAAACAGTTTGATGTAATACACTACACCGTTACAATCATTTTCAATGGCAAACATATTTGTAAGATCTAAATTGCAATGGGCACATTTTTTAAAAAATGGGGATGTTAAATACGGCGAAAGGGTGGCCATTTTTATTACGTCACCCCCATCAATATCGACTGTTGTTATTTCGTTTTTTTCAAATGTACGTATGCTTTTAATGTCGCAGCATGGGCATTTTTTATAATGCTTGATCCACTTACTTGCCGTGTCTTTCCCTTTTTTTTCTAGAACCAATTGAAAAATGTTCTTAACAAAACAGTTTAGCGATGGCGTTACCACTGCATGCCAGGGGTCGTTGCATTGATTTTTTAATTCAATACTTGAAACCTCTTTCTTCTGCGGATTTCTTGTATAATCTGAGGCCATGCGATTTACATTAGTGCAAGGGTGCACTAACAATGCTCCTAAATAGCCATCATTTGCCTCACACACCATGTTGTTGTTCACTGCTGCTTCCAAATTTTCGACATTTTCTTTCTCCCTTTTATTATGTTTGGAAACTTTTTTATGATGGCTTAACAATGATTTTACTTCTTCTAGTTCAATTTTGCTTTGATCTATATTGATTTCTGTATTGCCACTTTTTAGTTTTTCTTTCAAAGATTTTTTTTTCTCTGCCAATAGGCTTTTCTTGGCTTCTAATTCATTTTCCATTTCTGTTATTCTTAGTTTCAATAGTAATAAATCTTCTGATGTAATATTTAAATCGTCACCATATAAAAGTCTTGCATCATTTTCCTCATTGTTATTATTTTGATCATTATTTTCATCATTTATTTCGTTGTTGCTTTTGTTTTGCAGATCAACATGTAATAATAACATCTTAGTATGACCAGTTGAACTCGGTAGGCGGTATTTCCATCGTTTACCAAATTTCTTCTCTGGAGTGAACCCTGTTGATTTGTTGATAAAACCACCATCGTTGCAAAATGTAAAAGGCTGATCACCTTGTTTTATAGGCGTAAAATTCAAATAAATTTTTTCGCCATCATCATTTTCAACTTCAACTTTGTTATCTATTAAATTATCAATTTCTTGTTCCAACTTATGTATCCAAAAAAATATGTCTTCACGAGTATCATTTTTATTCGATAATAAAATTTCCCACTCAAAACTAGGGCTTGCCGATCCATATTCTAAAATGGTAAGAGAAACAGCAGTTTCGCATCTGACTCGATCCGTTCGTCTCTTGCCACTGAGTATATCATGTCCGTCGGCTCCAACACGAAAGTGAACATTATAATTATCTAGTTTACCATGTTTTGCGTTTAAAATTTGTAGCAACAAATCTTTATAAGGCTTTTCTTTTCTAAAAAAATCAGTTAAAAAATTACATAGCCCATCGCGTATTACATATGCTTTATCAGAATTAGGATCTGCTACAATTTTCACATTATAATTTGCTTTCTCCTTTTCCTGATACTTGTTTAACGTATGGACTGTCGGAACTATCAATGGTAGCTTTTTATCTTCCTGATCACCGTCTTCATTTTGCAACAATGGTTGATATAAATTATATATAAAAGTGTTTATCAATTTCCTAATATACACATCCCATTTTAAATATTGAATATTGGTAGCCCGCCAAAGTCTCAAGGCAAATACCTTCGTTACTTTCTTCATACGTTTAAAGTCAATCATCTCTCGAATCAAATTACCGTCACCATGAACTTTTACAACCTGCTTGATAATGGGGGCAAATCCTTGGCGTGCTACATCATCAAGTAGGTTTTCAACTTTTAAAATATCACTTTTGTTAATTTTATGTCGTATATTTGTATGATAATTTGGATTTCGTTCAGCTCGAGAAACTTTCTCTCGGTTCTTTTCATTGTTTGTTTGAAACATAAATTTGTTTGCACCTGCAAAAGCAGTAAAAAAGTCACGCATTTGCTGTGCTGCAATGTCTCGTTTATTTTTACTTTCCTGTATTTGCACTTCCAACTGATTGTTATTTTGATCATTAAATTTTGGATTGAACAACTCTGTATTATTTGTATCAATCATACTAATATAAATTCTAAAGCCACTTACTATACCAACTTCCGTTATGGTACAATGAAGTGATTCTAATACGCCCGGATTAGTATCCTTGACGATGTTACTCATTGAATCGAACACTTTTCCAAACATTTGGCGCCTTAAGTCATTGGTATTATCATTATTTACATTATTTCTGTCCCCATTTGTGTTTGCATTGTGGTTATAATTACCAGGCGTATTAAAACTTGACATGTCTTTTATTCTTATCTCGCAATAATATCAATATTGTTCAAAATGCTATAATATTTAATACTCCATGCACTAAGATAAACGAAAATCGAATACCCTAAATGTTAATCAAACCTGCTAAAGCAGATGCCAAATGTTAGTATATTACTTTAGAGCTCTTTTAAACTTTTCTTTAGCTAGTTTGTTGGAGCCGATTTTTTTTCATTAAGCTTTTCTGCAAAGTGGTAAAAAACTACTTTATGATATAGTTTGTTCCTTTGTGGCGATGCAGCAAATATTTTAATTCACTTAAATTTACAAAATAAAAAACACTATGAAATGAATCGCTTCCAACCAAAGATTATTTTGAAAATATTGCTAGTAAATAAATATGTTTTGTAAGTTTGATGTTTGTATCTTTAGAAACACGATCTTGGTGTAATAACAAATAACAATGCCCAAAACGTATCTTTTGCGCTACGAATGAAACTGATGTAATTCAAAAAAATAAAAAATGGCGTTGATGTGTCCCCACGAGGGTAAGAATACCTTATTATATTTTTTTATTGTTTTATTGGCGATTTTTCCATACTGTATAGTTATATTTATTTACTATAGACACAGCAGGTACTAAAAGTACGGGGGATTTTGAATTTTTCTCCTCGCGTAAGAATTTTATTATTATATTATAATTAATTATTATAAATAATAGAGTGGTGCAATAATAATTTCAATCACAACAATAATATTTGTGGTGAAACACGTAGTACAGCACGCTAACGTACTAGATTTTTAGCAATGACCGAAATAATGCTAAGTCACTACACCGTAGAGGATATTAATTAGCACGACAGTCATGGCAGCTACGTTGAAACTAGAAAATACAAAGTTAGGCCCTGCAAGATATTTAACAACGCGTGACGACGGTGTACGCGAGTTGGAATTGTCGTGGGAATTAGCAAATGGTTCAAAAGCAATTTTATATACAAAATTGCAAAATACAAAACGAATTGATGGGAAACAGATATCTGTAGCTATTAAAGATGAAGTTGCTGATGGTGTGAAAGCGCTTAATGATTCTATCAGTATCGTTCCTGGATTAGGAACAATATTGGTTGGTAAACGCCCGGATAGCGCTTTGTATGTACGAATGAAAAACAAAGCAGCAGATAAAGTAGGTTTTTATCATGTGAATATAACTTTGGAAGATACGATTTCAGAGGATGCTTTAATGGAGGAAGTCAATAAATTAAATAATGATGATAGGATACATGGCATTTTGGTCCAGTTGCCATTGCCAAAACACATTGACGAGGAAAAAGTATTGCGAAATATAAAAGTGTCAAAAGATGCCGATGGGTTTTCCGCGTTGAATATTGGCAATATGTGTTTGCGTGGTGGTTTAGAACCTATGGCGTTGCCATGCACGCCAGCTGGTTGTATCGAATTGTTAAAACGCTCGAATATTGAAGTTAGTGGTAAACACGCAGTTGTATTGGGTAGAAGCAATATTGTTGGTATGCCAGTGGCTCATCTATTGCAACAAATGAATGCAACAGTTACTGTATGCCATAGTCGCACAAAAAATGTACAACAATTTCTTAAACAAGCTGATATAATTGTTGCTGCGATTGGAAAAGCAGAATATGTCCGTGGTGATTGGTTAAAACCTGGATGTGTTGTCATTGATGTTGGTATTAACAGTGTTCCGGATGCAA
>Ga0099797_100757_pt1 | contig 19550 bp, 13 predicted proteins | sample Uncmet_Sort48C_1_FD_89871 | JGI IMG/M metagenome (GOLD analysis project Ga0099797, IMG submission 89871) | Marine eukaryotic communities from CALCOFI LINE 67, Pacific Ocean - C012_Sort48C_1 | ecosystem: Environmental > Aquatic > Marine > Oceanic | place: Pacific Ocean: Monterey Bay | collected...
TATAATAAGTTGGTTCTTTCAATCACTTCTCAGATAACAAAAACACACCCTTCCCTTTCTACTTGGTTGTGTTGAATTTTTTCCTCCGGGTCCCCAAACCCTATTTCTAACTAGATCGTTTTTTTTTACAACGTTTTATCGTGGTGTAGTTATTTTCGAATAACGCACACGTTATTTTTTATAGCGTTGTAAACATTTTTCCTCCGGGGTCCAAACCCTATTTTCAACTATATCCTGTATTTTTACAACTTATTACTATAGAGAGAGTTGTATACATCGAATAGTATGTATGATATTATTACACATTACTATGGTGGTGGAGCAAGCTCTCCACCTGTTGGTGAAACCTTAAATACTAGGCATACATCATTTTTTATTTTGCCAAGATAAACCAACAAAATCACGTTCGTAGCGCGTGCTGTGTCAGTGCTAATTTTATAACATCACTGCTTTTGTAGCGAATCGTTCAATAGTGTGCCGTTCTAGTAATGAATGGACATCACCGTTGGTCGGTACCAAAACACCTTATTTTCCAATCGCATTCGTTGTTCAATAGTGTCGCGTGGTTATAGGACGATTGTGTTTTAAACTATATTATTATACCTATTGTTTATATATTTAATCATCTATATTGTTGGTGAATAGTGTATTATTTTGTTCCATAATTTTTAGTATTATTTATTTACAACTACATTATTATCGCTATTAGTTTTATTCTTTCAAATTGTTAGCAGCGACTCCAATTCGATTGGTATCTTATATTTACAATCACGTCGTCAGCTGCACATTTTATTCCATTTGCACAGAGGAGATCTGGGAGATCGGCCATCAAAGTTCAGGACAAATTAATAGCCACTTGTATATAAACACAATAGTTACTAGTGTTAATAGTATTATTAGGAGCTACTTGATCATTGTATTCGCATTGTTATTAGTGTTATTATAATTATGAGCAATCTCTAAACATAATAGTTACTAGTGTTATTAGTATTATCAGTAGCTACTTGATCATTGTATTCGTATAGTTATTAGTGTTATTATAATTATGAGCAATCTCTATCACTGTTGTTATCAGTGTTAATAGTATTATTAGGAGCTACTTGATCATTGTATTCGTATTGTTATTAGTGTTATTATAATTATGAGCAATCTCTATTACTGTTGTTATCAGTGTTAATCTTCTTCGCCTTTCAATTATTCTTTCAATTATTCTTTATTATTATATTTACTTACTATTATTATATTCATTATTATATATATATTATTATTATTATTATTATTATTATTATTATTATTATTATTATTATTATTTATAATAATAAATTATTATTGTTGTCCAACGGTGAACCAAATACCAACTTTTTTCAACGGAAGATGTAATTTACACGTAGTACACTGAGCGTTGTAGATGAAGTCGTTCGCTTTAGTATAATATACACACATACACATTGGTATTGACGCACAAAAGCACCTGTTAACTGATATATATATATATATATAACATTGCGTATACATATAATATACAACAGTGCATACAACAAGCAACCACCTGTTTTTTTTTTATATATTTAATATACATATAATCTTTATTATCAATATATATATCCAATACGAATTAGGATATATATATATATTATCCACACATATAGAAGTGTTTGATACGTAGTAGACGACAACGAACAACACACATACAATACACACGCACGCAAGAAACATATATACATAAATATAATACAATGAAAAGTTGCTTTAAAAAACGTGATGCACATCCATTTTTTGGAGAAGTTATTTTACGTGAAAGAAATATCCATGATGGAAATATGTTGCGACAACATTATGTAGAACCACCACCAAAATCACTTTTTTATGATCTTGTTACAAAAGCACAGACAATGAAATTGAAAAAGTTACTGCCAATTGCATTTGGTGTTACCTTTATCGTTATTTGTATAATTTCCTTATTTTATGTAATTTTCGAATGTAGCGCGGAAAGCTTTGACAGCCTGTTCATGAGTACATTCTTGCAAATTGTTGGTGCTGGTTCATCAACAGAGTTTAGACCTAATTTTATCTGTCGTTCAACATTAGCCTTTAGTACTTTGTAAGTAATGTGCATCGCCAAAACATATATACCCCATTATATACATACATACACACCCATACATATACCCATACATACATACACACACACATACATACATACATAATTTTGCCCAAATGGTAGTGTTATATTATATTATTGTTTAACCGATGAAGATGTAAAAACGAAAACAGAAACTTGAATACTGAGTTCACTATTTTTATTTGAAAGTCGTAATGGATTAGTATAGATAAAATCAATGATGTGAACAGTTGACATTAGTCCTGAGGTTATTGAATTACAATAAAGCACAATGCTACCACAAAGCACTTTTTTCACCCCACCACCTACACAAATTTCCTATAAATAATATTTTAAATGCAAATGAAAATACAATATATAATCTGTCAATCCCCTGAATAGCGATTGCTTTGTTGAAAAATATATAAGCTAACTAATTGATGCAATTAAAAAAATATACCACGACAATTCATGTTTACAAATAAATATTTACTTACAAATCATGCATCCATACACGAACTAACATAAAACTAAACCAACAACGGTTCAAAACATACTACATATATTTATTTACACATACAGATTAAATGTTATTTTTAAATCCGTATCTTTTGCTATTATGGTTAGTAAATTTGATAATGTTCGACCAAAATTGTATTTTACACCATTGATGGTAATTAATTTTCGCAACAAAACACCTGTATTGCAATTTCGCGTTATGAATTCACAAGGTACACTACTAGACGTGGAAAATTTAACCGCACAGTGGGCAAAACCCACTCGAAGTAGCGAGGGAGAAACTTTTGGGAAGTTGTACGACGTTAAAATGACGGCATTTCAAATGATTAAATCGCCAATATCAATATCCCATACAATTGATGAAAATTCACCACTATTTGGACAAAAATTGCAAAAATTGAAAGGCACATTATTTGTTTCCATAGTTGTCTGGGATCCAATCGTCCAAAGAGCAGTCCGTGCTATGACATATTATAGCCTTGCAAAGGATGTGAAATATAATCACCGGTTTGATGATATTACTGTAAAAAGTTCAACACAAGCAAGGAAAGACGGTGGTAACCCAACAAGCGACGCAACGCGTTTTAATAATGTCGTTAGCATTGAAGAACTTATGAAGAAGAATAAGAAGAAAAATAGTAAAAAAGCATCATTGAAAAAGCAACCCGCACCACCAATGACAAGCAACGCAAACACCGCAACAAAAGGCGGCCCATCTGCCCCTTCAAAACACGATGCTAGTAAAGAAGATGCGGGAAGACAAACAAAAAGTTTTCCATGGAAAGCCCCAAAAGAACAGCCTGGTATGATCCATCGTGGGTTCTCACAATATAGCAATAACACTAGTAATTATTATGTTGAAAGACCACAGTCATTCATGAGTACAAATATAAATGATACGCCCCAAGGTGACAAGAAACCTACATCTGCATATACGGTACAAAAACAATCTTTTGCAACGAATGGGACAAATAATATGAGTGCAGGAAGTTTACATTTAAATAAGTTGCCAATAATTGCAGAACAAAACGATAAAAGTGTACCATTATCATCGTCGTTTTCACTTGAAACTAAATTACCTGTACAGCCTTTAAAAAATAGTTTGATAGAAACAAAACAACCAATGATATGGCCATCACCACAATGGGACCCAAATGTGCCTGTCATTCAGCCTGATGTTGTTACATTGGATCAAGTGAAAACGTTACCATGGGACGATATAGTGTTAGGCACTGGAGTATGTTATTTGAAAGATGGCGAGGCAATGAAAGTTTGTCCATATAGTTTGAGTGTGGAAATGGCAATGGTTGAAATGGATATAACATATAAATTGATTCATACGCATCTCGTGGGTGATGCAAAGGAGCCATGGTTTGTAGCCTTGCACCCTAAAGGCAAACCAAGCAGTCCATTTTTATGGAGCCACGGTCGTTGGATCTTTGATACGCTACCAATATTGGATGAGCTAATGAAACGTTTTCCACAACGTAATGGGGAGGCTATTATGCCACTTAAAGATCATATGGATGCCCGTAAAAATTACAAAGGATCTCCATTAACAAAGTTTGCAGAATCGAGTGATAATTCCCTAGAACATTTCAACGAACGCACACGCATTGGAAATTCGTTGAAACCATTTATAGAAAAATTGCGCACAAATAAATTTCTCGGCGGAGACAAAATTAGCTTCAGCGATTGCCACTTTTGCCAACAGTTGGGAAATGGTCGTCAATTAGTCGAGTATATAAAAAAAGTAGATGTCATAGAGGAGAACGATGTTTTGCGTCAATATTGGGAAAGACTGGAGAAGATGAAATGTTTCCGTATTGGACGTGGATCATATGCAATACGAGTCGCAAAAAAAGATGTTTATGAAGTAGAACGCCAATATTCAAGACAATTAGCGGAATGGTGCGTTAACAAATGGAATTTAAAATTTCCAAATTTACAAAAAGTAATTCAAGAAGATAAAATGAAGATTTTGTCCAGCAATATAGATACTCTATCTAACGTCAATAGCAGTATTAAACCAAAATCATATATGCCTGTACTTGATAACCGACGAACGAGCATTGCATCACAAATCAATGAACAACACCACATAAATACGATTAACACATCGTTTACTCAACCTCTCACCATTCAGAAAACACCACCAACAATCATAAAACCAAATTTCCAATTCCTCACATCGTCAGCATTATCATATATTTCCCCACAGTGGGACCCGGAATTACCAGTCATGCAGCCAGAAGTGGTGACATTGGACCAAGTAGCTGGGCTACCATGGGACGACATAGTATTGGGCACAGGCGTGTGTTATTTGAAAGATGGCGAGGCAATGAAAGTTTGTCCGTATAGTTTGAGCGTGGAGATGGCGATGGTAGAAATGGATGTAAAATACAAATTGATCCATACACATTTGGTTGGCGATGCAAAAGAACCATGGTTTGTCGCGTTGCACCCGAAAGGCAAACCAAGCAGTCCATTTTTGTGGAGTCACGGTCGTTGGATCTTTGATACGCTACCGATATTGGACGAGCTAATGAAGCGTTTTCCAGATCGTAATGGGGAGGCTATTATGCCATTTAAAGACCACTTGGATTCACGTAAAAATTATAAAGGTTCACCGCTCACAAAGTTTGCTGAATCAGTTGATGGTAGCCCAGAACATTTTAAGCAGCGAGGCCGTATTGGAGACGCGTTGAAACCGTTTATAAATCGTTTACGCGATAACAAGTATTTGGGCGGCGATAAAATTAGTTTTAGTGATTGTCATTTCTGCCAGCAGCTTGGCAATGGCCGTCAGCTTGTTGAGTACTTAAAGAAAGTTGATGTTATTGAAGAAAACGAGATATTGCGTGCATATTGGGATCGTTTGACAAAGATGAAGTGTTTTCGTATTGGACGTGGATCGTATGCGATACGAACAGCAAAGTCCGATGTGTACGAGGTAGAACGCCAATACTCGAAACAATTAGCAGAATGGTGTCGTGATAAATGGAATTTAAATTTCCCAAATTTACAAGTAGTGATCGAGGAAGATCGAAAAAAATATAACACTTTAAATGACGTGGGTAGTACGAGCACAGGTAGGGCTAGGAAGGAAGCGGAAGAGCGGATGAAAAAAACAATAGAAATCGCATCTGCTCAGCGTGTTGCGGTATCAAATAACGCTTCCCAAATTTTAACTCCTCAACGTTCTCCAACACAAAAACAAGCGTCAACTCCGGGTGTCGCAATAGAGGATGTAGAAAAGATGATGCAGCAATTGCAAGAAAAGTTAACGCGGCAATTTGAAACGAAAGAAGCAGAAAAGGATAGACAGCGCCGTATGGAGGCTGAACGACGAATGGCTCAAGTTCATTCAGAAATGCAGCGACGCCTTGAGACGGAGGTATCCAGCCAAAGAAAACGAATGTTCGAATATGAGGACATGCAAAATAAATTAAAGGAGGAGTTAAACCGAGCTACAGAGTTAAATACGAGGCTAACATCTACATCGCAGCAACATCTTCCACCACGCCACGAAATTAATGGAAACGGTGGATATACAACCCCACAGCAGCAATTGAACAGAAGAAGAAGCAACAGTGGCTCAAGAATGTCAATTCAAGAACAACTGATGCAGCAGCAGCAACAGAAACAGAGGGAAGAGCAAGCGCGACAGGATGCATTGAAACGATTGCAACAGCAGCAATTACAAGAACAGGAAAAGCAAGAAAAAATGCGCCAAGAAACATTATTGAGACAACAACAGTTGCTACAGCAGCAGCAACAAGCAGAACAACAACGGCAAGATCAGTTGCGACAACAGCAAATGTTGGTACAACATCAACAGCAACGCGCAGAACAGCAAAGGCAAGAAAAATTACGACAGCAACAACAACAGCAGCAACAAATGATGGCGATAATGCAGCAAGCAGAACAGCAGCGATTAGAACAACAAAGGCAACAACAACTGCAACAACAAATGATACAACAGCAACATCAGCAACAACAGCAGGCAGCAGCAGAACAATTGAGAAAAAAAGCGGAAGATGAAGCACGTTTAAAGCAGGAACAAGAACGACAAAAACAAATGCAGCAGCAACAAATGCAGCAGCAACAAATGCAGCTGCAGCAAATGCAGCAGCAACAACCTCAGTGGGGACAGCCACAGCTGCAGCAACAATGGAACCAACCGCCAACACGACAACCAAGCCAACAACAATGGAATCAACCTCCGACACGACAACCAAGTCAACAACAATGGAATCAACCACCACCACAGCAGCAGCAACAGCAGCAGCAAAACCAGTGGGGCCAACCTCCTCCACAACAACAAAACCAGTGGGGCCAACCTCCTCCACAACAACAAAACCAATGGGGCCAACCCCTACCACAGCAGCAGCAACAACAGCAAAAACCACCGCCACAATCACCGCCACCATCTAGCCCGAAGAAGGTAGCACCAGTCGAAGATTCTGATTCAGAACCAGATGGCTTCTGTTTATAAAATATTTTTTTTTTTATCGGAGAGTAAGAATTATCATCTTGAGTAATTGATGTGATTATTAATAAGTATTTGTTAAAGTGTAAAGTTATCATATATATTTAATTTTAGATCCCGTTATGAATACTAACTTAAGCTTATGCTCAATACTCAGTCTCAAGAATATTTACTCTTATGATTATTAATTTACTTGGGTAAGAATTTTAAATTTTAAAATTGTATTATAATATAATTGTTGTGTTAAAGTGTAAAGTTATATAATTTTAGATCCCGTGATGAATACTATGCTCAATACTCAGTCCTCAGTCCTGAAGTCCCAAGAATATTACTCTGTTTTCAATATGATGACAACATCACATTTTTGTTTTAGTCATATTTTGTTTTGTTAATTCCGAATACCCGTGCTTTATGCATAAACGGCATTTTTGCAACTAATACTACTAGCGTTACGACCACATTTAACATCATATATTTATAATATAACTCACTAGACGAGTCTGTATCCCGATGGATAACATGCATCGTGATATAAAATATACAACAAGGTACTATTGTTAAAAAACGCTTTGTTTTGGTCCAATAAATTCCACCATCAACTTGTTCCCACCACGTTAGTTCATCATACTCGCCTTGATCTGCCTCCACTACGCTGCCCTTTTTCCAATGCAATGCATATAACGTGACCAAACCATGCGCAACATTTAGATACGTTAAGGTCAACGCCCAATTTGTTGTTCCATCCGGGTTCGAAACCACGAAACTTAGTGTGGTAGTAACTACTAAACAGCTTATTATGTAAAAAGTACCAGCACCAGTTGACATTATACCTGCATTTTTATTAATTTCGTTTTCTGCATCTGTATCGGACTCCATCGCACCTTAGCCTGGCAACGGACTTCAATTGGGTTAATAGTTTAATACTTCTTGTATAGTTTGTAATAATATACACTTATACTTTAGTATCGCATCGATGGATGCAACTTGCATCAACCGAACCTTCTGCGTCATTGTTGTAGAAAGAAGAAGAAGATCGATTCTTCTTTTTTTTTCCATCTTTTTTCGTTCTGCTTATACAGTATTATAATTATATATTATGAATAATAATAAATAAATAAAAAAATAATAATAAATTTAAATTATTATTATTATTATTATTATTATTATTATTTTAATGTTAATAGTGCATTACTACTATTTATTATTAAATATAATATAATTAATTCAGAAAGACGACTGATAACAATAATAATGAATAACACTGATAACAATACGAACGAATGTAGAAGTTGCTCAGAATAACACTGATAACAATACGAACATGCAAGTAGCACATACTGCCCATAGTAATAATAATTATAACACTGGTAACAATACGAACGAATGTAGAAGTTGCTCAGAATAACACTGATAACAATACGAACGAATGTAGAAGTTGCTCAGAATAACACTGATAACAATACGAACGAATGTAGAAGTTGCTCAGAATAACACTGATAACGATACGAATATAGCTGTACTACGGTTGTACTATTACTATACTAATTTCAAATAATAATAATCCAATATAATAATAATATAACACTGATTATAATCTAAATCCATGGCAGTGTACACTATCTAGGGGTCATGTTTATATTTCAAGTAAGTATCTTGTACACTAATAAATGGATACAAAAAATTATATACTCCTCCGTGAAAAACTGAAGACGGACCCCGTTTTTTTTTTTGATTAATTTTTTTTGGAATGATGAAGAGAATCATTATCAAAATAAAAGTAAATTGTTTGGTGTCTAATACATATCAGTTACACTATTATACAATATAATAATAATAATAATTGCTACAACAATAATAAATTATTATTAAAATAATAATGATGAGTAGTTATAGTAGCTATTATTTATTATCATCACAACCGACCTAACTAGCAATGCGCAAATTGTGAAACAGTGCATGGCATATTCAACAGAAAGTTTTTTTGAGCCTTGTTTGAGTTTATTTAGCAATGCAGTCACCTGATATATTTCGACCATGGAGTGCTGCAAATTCACCACCCCCAACATCTATACGCAATACAAAAAAAAACATTAGAAATAATAATAATAATAATAGCAAATATCGACCACGTCCACCTTCACCTAAAACCAGAACCAATAAAGATAATACTCGACGTCGATCATCAGGCTTAAACATCGTAGAAAAAAAAAACCAAATGCCATTATTGAAAGAAGTTCCAGACAAGAAGTTATTGAAAGCTAAAATAACAACAAATGGCGACATAGAACGTTTTGACGACGATGATGTAAATTATAAAGTAAAAGTACAAATTGAAGCTTTAGAGAAAGACAAATCAAATAAAAAATTAGATCAAATAGGACAACCTAATGTGCAAAAACAAGGAAACGGTACTGCCCCGGCTACAAGCAGTTCTTGTGACACACCCAACCACCCACCGTCATTACCAATAGAACATGTAAAAATTAATTCAAAAGAAAATAAACGAACATTGAGCGCAATAAACCGAACCCGGATAGCCGAAAATAAGCTATGGGCACCACACTTACCAAAATATGAAAAATCCAGAAAACGTAAATCTATTTTTCCACCACAGCCAGCATCTAATTCGGACAATCATAACCCAGATGGACACCATTTAAAACAAATTTTAACACGGAGACAAGCATACGGCGATGCAATCTCTGGATATTTACCTTTATCCCCACCACAGCGGAGTAAAACGAAGCATTTAAATCAAAAAGAGTTAGGGAAGAGAATTTATGCTCAAGACAAGCGATTTGGAAACAGCCCTGCATTGTTTCGTAAAAATAGTAAAGCGAAAGCAAATACCATGTCTAATATTATTTCAACCTTTCACCGCGCATTACGCCCGACCAAACCGAAGCCGAAAACGATACAAGAGAGCCCAAAAGCAATGAAGCAAAGACAACACAATAATTCAATAAGTCTACGCATAAATATTACTGGCAATGTTATACAGGAAAGCGATCCATTGAAAAATTATAAAACTTTTTTAATGAGGCCACCAAGCGGCCCATCTATAGTAAAAGCAACAGTGTATGATCGGCATAATATGCCTAAGCACAGCGACAGCATTTATAATGACAGTAACAGCGAAGGTGGAGACGGCAACGATATCGATATAAACAAAGGCACCGCACAAAATTCAATAGTGAACTCGTACAATCAAAACTCGTGCGATAGATGGTTCAATGACGACGAGCAGGGTGCTTTAGTTGATGGCGGCAGCGGTACTGGTAATGGTAACGCTACTACTACTACTACTACTACTACTACTAATAACAATAATAGCAAACGTAAACAGGAAGAAACAAGAAGCATTGCACCTGTAGGAGAAGACGGAGAAGAATCAATGCTGGGTGAAGACAATGCAACTAGTGTAACTCTTGAATGTGATGCAATGAGCAGTAATAATATGGCACATGCAAACAGTGCGATTCTTACCACATCATATGGTAGTAATATGCTACTCGAACGAGCGTCTATCATTGCACCAAGTGTAGAAAACATTTCGTTTGATAAAGTAAAAGTGTTTATCAAAAAACCTGAAGTACACAATCATAACTCCCTGTCACATCAAAAACATAGAAGACGCAATAAACCAGCGTTTAATTTAAAGTTCGTCGGGGGGGATAAAATGGATTTAATAATAAGCCCACCACAAAAAACAACACAGCACAACGAGAATAATTATTGTGGCAATGATATCAACGCATTTCAACGTAGCCCTGTAAAGACGGCAAGAAAAAGCTACATTAAACCAAATTTGCCTCACAAATATACAGTTCAACAAGTAGTTCCAACTATGAACAGACGCGCGTTTGCATATACATTCCCTGACTGGCATGATATTGATGACAACAAGATGTCGCCTAGAACGTTGGAGGATGTTATCGATTTACGTTTAAGTAAATGGTTAGACCCAGTTGGCGAGTATTCTCCTCGCCGCAATCCCGTAAAGGAAAGGGAACAAGTTATCCAGCGATATTACGACGATGTTTACCTACACAAAAACGAACAAAAAATTAGCGAGGAACGTAGACGTATGAAGATTGAAGAAATGCAAAGTAACATAAACAGACCCGTTGCCAACGTACATATTACACCAGTTGAACAACATGAAATTGCTAAAGCGAAGAAGCATAATTTATATCACAACGAAGCAGATTTGTCCAAAAAGTTAGGTGCAGCATTGTTACAAAAAAATTAAAGGCTGTTTTTTTTTGATAAATATACGACGTATAAAACTTATTTTTTTAACTAATATTTTGGTGTGTACCAAATGGTATTAAAAAATTACGAGTCGTAAAAAAATATTTTTTTAATCTCTATATACATGTATATAGTTAAGTAATGCGCCTGCTAGATATTATTAGTTATAACAAGTATTTTTATTTTTGTTTTTACTGACCATTGTTTGTTTGCTGTTGCAATGATGCATTCACCGTATTTAACATATTATTGATTTGCTGTAAATACCTTTCCAAATCCATGTCTCCATAATCTTCTCCGCTATTTTTTAACTGGTCAATAATTTCCTTGCTTTTCATTAAATATTGTTTGGATATATTAAATTCTTGCAAAGTATTGTAACAAATACCGGCAACAAATAATAATTCAATATCTGTATCATTTATCAACAGGAGTCGCTCTAATATATCACTGGCCTTTGAAGGTTCGTTGACTTCAATTAATACTTTTGCAATATTTAATTGTAAATCATATGAAATTTCAAAGTCATTTACTTCCTCCTGATCCTTATCCGCTGCAATTTGTAAGGCATCGGCTGCTTTTATTATATAATCTTTAGCAATATCATTTTTACATTGTGATAAAGATACATTTGCATAACAATAAAGTGCTTCAGCATTATCATTTCCACCATACTCAACAGCTTTTGTTGCAGCTTCTACACATATTTGTTCAGCATTTTGCTCAAAACATAAATCGGTCATATATATTTCAATAATACGACAATACGCCGATGCTATTTGTTTGGTTATCGATTCATTATTATTGTTGTTGTTGTTGTTGCTGCTGCTGTTTAGTTGTGCTTGCAGCGCTAATATACCTTGTTCAAATGTATTGGAAGCTTCTTTTCCACTTTGTAATTGTGCCAACGAAAATATTGCACTTGCATTTACATCTTGTGTGCTGTCGTTGCATATTTTTTTAAATATTTGTTTCGCCTCATCAACACTTCCAATTTCTGCCAAAAACTCACCATAGCTTAGTTGTATACCTTGATTATTTGGCTCTATTTCTATACAGCGTACGTAAAAACGTCTCGCAACATCATAGTCACCAGTATGTTGTGCATTATATGCACGCGTCAGAATATCCTGTACGTTGTATTTACCGGTACTAGAATTAGCCATACTATCAATTTATTCCACACCCCTTTCGTTCCTTATGATAAAAAAATGGAACAAAAGAATGAATTAATTAATTATATTTTTCGAATAGTTGATGGTGATATATAACGCAAGAGAGAGAGAGAGAGAGATGGACATATGCGTGATTAAATACAATTACATTTATGCTGTTCGCAGTTCTTGTCGAAGAATGACCTGTTGTTGTCTTTTCACCAAAAAAAAAACTTCGGATAATAATCGTGCAATAATAAATAGTAGTAGTATTATAGTATAATAATAATAATAATAATAATAATAATAACAATAATAATAATAATAATAATAATAATAATAATAAAATAACAATGAGGAAGAGAAAACCTTAATTCGAACTCTCAGTGGAGCACAGCTAAAACCCTACAACCTAACACTACCCTATGCTATGTAGCTGCTACGCGTGCGAAGGTGGATCTGACGGGCGTTCCATTGTGAACAGTGCAATAATGAGACTATTTAGTTATTTTGTGGTGATTTTTGTGTGGATTATTTGATAGTTTTGACCTTAAACTATAGCAGGCACACAGTAGTAAGAGCAGCTGTCTGGAATCTGGAATAAGGGAAGTAAAAATAAAAAAAGCAAATAGTGCTGTGACGACCTATACATAATAGGGCCATATCAAACACATTTCAATAAAAAACAAAACAATGTAAATGATCATTATATACTTCCAATTGTCCATCGAAACTCGCGTCACTAGGAAAGCCCTTAAATGTTTTTAACTACCAAAACTGACCTCATCACACCACACACCACTATCATAAAACAAATAATTCGGTTTTATATATAGCGAGCCATTATTAATAATTGTCTTGTATTAGTTTTTGGGTTAATGGTGAAAATGACTCAGAAGAAGACGACGTGTTATCTCGATTCTGAGCTATAAAATGTTGTGATTTCTTGTGAATTTTTTTCTGGCGCGCTTTTGCACAAAATATAATTACTACCTTTGGGGTGTAGAAATATTTTATACGATTAAATGTGATGTATGATGTTAACCTCTGGAAATCAAGGTATCTAGAGTCATTTAAATACATCCGCGCTCTCTTTTAATTTATAATTGCTTTCGAACAAAATTATTATCCAATATAAAGATAAAACCATCATTTATACTCTACGCATAACTTCTTATACGTACATGTATAAACCTACACCAAACTTTTAATATGCGGGCGTTGACTTCATAATTCCAAGAAGGAAAATCCACGTACACATGCCCCAACCCATACACCAAAATGCAGTTTTCATCATGAAAATTTCTGGTGCTACCGTAAAGATCCAATAATAAACACGAAAGCAGAAGTACAACATTGCTGGAGTACGTACATCACCTTCCGGAACTTGCATAGCCAATGCAAAGAAGACACTTGTTGCAAATAACATGAAATTCTCAAGGCTATTGTTATGTGCTACCATTGCTCTTTTGACCCATCTTGGAAGCGCACCTGGTGTTGACATGAGCTTATGAATAGCTGGATCATACGCCAATTTTTTGTATAAACCACTCATTGGTTTTCCTTTGTCAGTTCCGTAATAGATTAATGCCATAAGATACGGCATCCACATTGCTGCTGACATGACACCAGTAATACCAACATATACCATTGCATTTGCTTTGACAACCGCAATGACTACGCCAATCAAACCACTACCCATAAGCAATGCCAACACTAAAAACATGGTCATCTTTTCTTCTTTGAAATTTTCGGTCAAATTCCATTTTTTTGTTGCAGCTGTAGGTAATACTTCGGCCATTTTTGTTGATATTAGAGATTTAGATTGTACGATTGTATATGTTTGCTTTGTCTTTCACCTTTATAAATATAGTATCCATATGTAGGTAGTTTTACCTGTCAATATTTCTGGTATGTGCAGCAAAAGTAACGAATTTTGTTAGATTTAAAAAAAAAGTCGTTAGCACATCGTTTTATTTGCCGTCTGGTGTAAAGGTGTTAGACAGAGACAAAAAATTACTGTCATTCGTCGATTTGAGCGACAGGCAAATAGCATTACGTTCAGATAGCATTGTTATAGCATTGCTATTGTTACTTTATTCGTATTGTTGACCTTAAATATAATATACAAAATGAGACACGCGTCGAATATTTGGCGTGCGGCTAAAAAGGTCGCAAGTGTCAATCACCGGAGCGTGATTAATTTGAGATGAAACAATCTCAGATATTTTTAATCACACTTTGCGAATTCATGGAAATACACAATTTAGTGCTATTCACCCGCTATTTGCGGATATTTATATTGGGTATATTTGACAATGGGAATTTAGGCTGTAATAGCATTACAGGTTTAATACACAAAGTTCACACTGATATAATACAATAAATGAACCATATTAATGTGATACATGCGCATATCGCGTATGCAGCGTCGACGAGATGTAAACGCTATCAAATAAAACTTAATCAAATCTAAAATACAAACAATATATTAAAACTAATATACTCTTTAATCAGTATTAAATACAACTCAAAATCGTAAAACGTAATAGCTATAGCATTATGTTACATCAGCATTGGATATACAAAGTAATAATATTATAAATGAAACAACAAGGAATTAGAATCCGCACGAATAATTGTTGTTAAAAATAAGGGGGGACGCTTTATATACCGTTCATAGCTCTAACTATATACTACATTGTATAAATAATTGAGACACACATACATATATATTATGTATTGGCACTTGGCACATGTATATATATAAATGCGAGACGGTTCTAACATTATTGCATAAAATTTAAGTTTTAGTTAATGTTTTGCATAAAAACAAAAAGTATCGAAAATTCTATCATTTATATATCATTATCAACATGTCATCTCCGTACATTGTTGCCCTTGAAACGGATTCTAGTAATCCAATAAAAAAGGATGAATTTTCTGGCAACGCCATTGAAATGGATTCTAGTAATCCCATGAAAAAAGAAAAATCTTTTGGTATTGTTGCCCTTGAAACGGATTCTAGTAATCCAATAAAAAAGGATGAATTTTCTGGCAACGCCATTGAAATGGATTCTAGTAATCCCATGAAAAAAGAAAAATCTTTTGGTATTGTTGCCCTTGAAACGGATTCTAGTAATCCAATAAAAAAGGATGAATTTTCTGGCAACGCCATTGAAATGGATTCTAGTAATCCCATGAAAAAAGAAAAATCTTTTGGTAACAAGCGATACAAATTACACCGTCAAGCGACCATAAAGCATGTTAAAAAACCTAAACACAAATATGCTGCTTGTATTACAGGAAAAATAATTATTATTGTTGTAATAATTATTATTGCAGCTACTGCTGTTGTTACTGTAACAAATTCTTCTAAGGGCAGTTCAAACAAAAGTACAGAACCAATGCTTGATACAGAAGCAGCAAAGAGTTTTCAATTTGATATCCAATCTGTCATACCTCCGCGTGATGTGTCAAACAGGAGACGGAGAGAACGTTTGTTGGAAACATCAAATATGGATTTAAACATGTGGAAACAATCGTTACGAGGCATAGCGGATACTAGAAAACTAGTTGAAAGTGCTAGAAAATTAGCAATTGATTCCAGCAAATTTCCAAAAGATTCCGAATATACAAATACGAAAACATCTTCATATGTTTCAGAAGAATCAGCTGCGCCTATGAATACTATCAATATGATATTTTGTGATATTTTACAATTGCGTGCTGACTATATGGTGGATAAAGGTCCATATAAAGCATTAGTGGATGAGTCACTATGTAGTAGTCATGGATCAAAGTATGAATGGACAGTTGATGTGACGTCAAAAGGGTCGGCTGGATGGGAGATTAAGATTTGGTTTCCACAAGGCGATAACATTATCAGTGTTTTCGTTGATGTTACCAAGCCAAAAAAAGAAGATGGCCAGCCAAATATAAAATTGACATACTCATTAGTATATGAAAATATAAAGATGATGGCTCACATTAATGTTGAAGTCTCTGAAGATGATATGAAATCTATTAAATTTGGAGTAGTATATGACGGAGAAATGGATTCACCAATTCCAGGCGGTCAGGTAATGAAATTTGATAAAAAATTAATACAAGGCCTTAGTGCAAAATATGATATGAACACAAAAATTGGTAGTGCGACAAGTTATATAGGTAATCCTTTTAGTAGTCAAAGTGTGGCTAAAACATACAAACTAACCTTTAACGAAGACTTTGTGTTGAAATATAATTCGCAAAGTAACGCCGAGTCATGCTTAGATTTACGCACACCATCACTCGTAGGTGAACAATATCAATTGTATGATAAAAATGGTAAGGGTTTTGTTTTTCAAGAAGGCTTTCAAATTGAGGCTATTCAAACGAAAAACAATGTGGTGAGTTCAGCTTGGGTGGGATATCACGGATTACACGTGCACGGAAAAAGTTGATTGGGCTAATCCTAGTGAGAAAACAGAATATACATTGAAAATTGATAATGGCCGCTTATTTAAGAAAGAGAGACATACCGTTACACTTACTAAATTAAAAGGTATTCCAATGGAAACTGGTGATTGGGGCAAACGTAAAATTATTGTATTTGATGGAACTCGTTTTAAAAAAATTGGAGAGCAACATAGCGCTTGTTGGAGTAAGGCTACGAGAAAAATAGTTCCATGAATCAACAGTTATAAAGATTGTAAGTGTATTGGAAAATCAAATAGCTATGACTATCAAAGTAGTTATTCAGATGATTATGAGTTTTCTCAATCAGTAGTTAAAGAAACACCAACAAATTTTGATGTTACTGCAAAGGAATTTAAACATGGAATGAGTGTTCGCGTAGGAGACGGTGCATCATCATTTTACGGAACTGTGATGTTGAAGTTTAAAAAACGTGCGTATTTACATTTACCAATCGCTGGAAATTTTATAAAGGGTCAAGCAGTAAGACAAGGAAGTGCAAACGGCAAAGTTTCCGAGTCAACAATAATAAGTTTTGTACACCTTGATTGTCCAAATTGGTCATGTTCAAAAATTACATCTAAATATCCAAAGTATGTTGGAGGGACTCAAACATGCGGTGCAGCGCCACAATATGATGAATATGTATATAATGGTGCATCTTATCGAAAAGGAGCATTAATCCGACAAGTTGGATCAGGTGCTACAGGCGTAGTTGCAAAAGATTCTTATGGAAGTCAACTAATATTTACAACCACTTCAGGAACATTCAGCGAAACAGGGGGAGATTTAATTCTCAGCACACCAACTGAAAATATTGAAGGTACATCTTGGAAGCGGTATGGTGGTTTTAAAACTATCAATGCGACTATAAAAATGAAGGCAGAAACAGAGATTAAACAAGAATCATATAATGTTATGGTTGATGTTGATGCTGGTGAGTTTGTTGGTAAGTGGCAAGGTGCTCCTGAAGATGTTACTGTTAACGGAGTCAATTACGGTAAACCATGGTATATTAGTAAAGAAACTGGCCCACTTGAATATCAACCAAATGGGAATACTGTAGTTGCATATACTACTCGAACATTAGTAATGCCTGGCGAAGATGTGCCAGAATTACTTTGTTACGACCGCTGCCCAAAAGCATCAACTAATTTTGCAGTGAGCTGTACTGGTAGCGACGATACTTGTTATGAAAAGTCTCCATCTATTTTGAGGAATATCAGAGTTGATGATGAGGGTAGTGGTTGCACCGGTACGCCAGTTGTAACAATTGAACTAAATAGCCAAGCTGTCGCGGGAGTTACGGCAACAGGACATGTGGATTCATCTACGCAGACACTTGTATCGTTGGAATTAACAAATCCAGGTACTATTGCAGATTGCTCAACGGAGTATACGGTAAAGATCACAAACCTTACTTGTAGTGATCGTCAACCAAAAGGTAAAATTGACTGTAGCAGTAATACGGATCACGCTACTGGCCCACAATCATTCAAACGTAAGTATTTTTTTTATGTGATATTTTTTTTCCAAAAATACGATATTATTATGATTAATTTACAGGAAGAATTTCAAAAGAAAAAAATCGGATCTAACAACCTTAATAAATATTTTTACTTTTACAATCATGCATGCACATATACATATATATACAGAGGCTCACAAATTCTCATACAATGGTGTTTTGAGAGACAAAAATGGCAATAAACTTGAAAAAGCAGCACAAACAGGATCAACTGTTTATAGCGGAACCCTTTTTGAAGATACGGTTGCAAATAAGAACCTTGCTGCTTGTGATAGTAATGCTGACGAAGTTTGCTATAAAAATTTACGACAGCAATTGCAAGTGTTCTATGAATACGAAACCGGATCGCAGAGTGCACAACGTGTTTCTCTAGTTGATAAATCAGGAGAAGCAGTCCAATTTGACCAACCAATTCCTGTCAAATATGTACACTCGGGCACGAAATCAAATAGTGGAGAGAATTTCGATGGGGCAACGATATTTTTGGAATACGAAGGTAAATAAAATATATTTCCCCTAAATCTACAGCCTACAGTAGATATCCTAACTAACACACATCATTCTTTCATGCGCTTGGCTACATAGGTGAAGGTAATTTATATGGCCTTCCACAATTCTGTCGGGACAGAGATACTGGTACAGCTGGAGATTGCGGCCCTTATACTACAAGAGCGGCAGATATTACCATTCCAAAAGATGCTGTTTTAACCATGCCAGATGGTACAGAATATCTAGCAAAACCGGCACAGATTCAACAAATAATGCAGGTAACTAATGTAGCCGCCTGTCAATCAAAATCACTCACATTTTCGGGGTTAACATTGCCAGAATTGTTGGAAGGGAAAGATGTGCAATTCATTGACAATGGGAAAATGCCAATGATTGATGCCGCCCCGATTGCTGTCGCTGGAGTTTTAGTAAAAGACCTTGCGAAAAAAGAAGAAATTAGAAAAGAGACATCGTCAAACTAAGTGTTTATCTTTAAAGTATTATAGGCTTTATATCATAAGTTAATTGTTTTTATTAACTTATTGTTAATATGAT
>Ga0099797_100758_pt1 | contig 19538 bp, 19 predicted proteins | sample Uncmet_Sort48C_1_FD_89871 | JGI IMG/M metagenome (GOLD analysis project Ga0099797, IMG submission 89871) | Marine eukaryotic communities from CALCOFI LINE 67, Pacific Ocean - C012_Sort48C_1 | ecosystem: Environmental > Aquatic > Marine > Oceanic | place: Pacific Ocean: Monterey Bay | collected...
TCTAGGCCCAGACCCGGTGGTGGTGTATATATATATATATATATATATATATAAATCATGGTGTCCCTATATAACATTCAAAAATCCAAGTTCAAGATCGACTGGACATTAGACGGCAATTGGGATCCTCCAGTGAAGCGCAACACATACACAGGAGGTCAACTAAGGTTTTGCCGAGTAGGAACAAATCTTATGAGAATTTGTTTGTTCGGTTGAGCGAATTGTCTAGGTCCCTATCCCACTGTCCCGAATGATGTGCTGAGAAAGCCACCCATCAATCCCAAGATTCCAAGTCAATTTGCTAGAAACGGTATGACTTGCTGCGTATATATATATATATATATATATATATACATACTATATAATGTATATGAATACATGTACTGTCAAAGCACAGGGGGAAATGAAAGTTAATCCATGATTATCATACATTATCAGGATTGGAGTAAATCCAAAACGAAAAGGCTCAGCTGGTTCCCAAAAGATGGTGCACCACAACGCAGGTCACTGATGACGCAGGTCTCGTGTGAGGATGCAGAAAAAATCAAGGGCCAGCAGCCCCCACTCCCAAGCACGCGATACCTTTGTAGGGCTGCTGTCCACCTGGACACACTGATGGTTCCAATTGCAGCACGGAACCAAGTGAGTGACCGAGGGGATGCAGGACAGTCCATAAGCGCGAAGCAGGTCGTCAAGGAAAGCAGCACCAGTCTCCAACATAAAGGCTGGTGTGCGTGACAAAGTCGACTATGAAAAAATATGTGGCACGCTCGACCGGGTAAAATATGCGGACTTTACAACCCAACCAGATAAAACATCTGGCCGTTGCAGGTGAGTCGAAACGACAAGCCAAATGCAAGGCCGGCGCACAGACGACGAGTCCCACCTGTGCATAACATGTTCAGCAGACAGCCAAGTAGCGAAACTTCGCTATATAAAATAACCTATGCTTGTTCACTCCTGGTTGGCAAAAAGCCTATGCGAGGGTCGAGATACAAAGCGCCAAAAACAATGTCAATAATGAGTCGGAGTAGGAGGGGGGCATGTGACGACGGGCAGAGGCCTGAAGCCTGTTAGAGTTCTAAGGTGAGATGGAAGATACTCCATGATACTCATCAGGGTTGGAAGATCCAGAACGGCAAATCTCAGGTTGGCGCACCCGAAAGGTGGTGCTCAAAACAGAAGCGAAAAATGCCGTGCAAGCGGCGAATTTCGCCGACATAACCGTGGCCCCAAGGCCGCCATTGGGGGGATCTGCGCGGACGAAGATGGACGAAGCCCACCCAGCTTGAAGCGGGGTTTGGGGGTGCGCCAAACCCCCAACATGAGGAGAAGACAATACATATATATATATATATACCCTCGATATACCAGACATGATTTCAAAATTTATAAAGAGGTTAATATACATGTATTTTGATCCAGGACATTGTGGTAGAAATATCTCCCCGGACCTGTTCCCAAGACTGGGAGGAAGGTTGCTATTTCTGCTGTTGGGTTATGTGCACAATATCATGGCTGAAGTGTTTTTGGAAAAGTAGCTTGTAGGGTTTGACACTACTGGTGTTTATTTCCAACTGGGGATGAAACCCTATTTAGATGAAGCCCGACTAAGGGAGAACATGTGAGGAATATGATAAGGAATTAGATTCGGATGCAATGGAACAGGGGCCCGCCGCCTTCGGCCACGGCCCCCTGTGGCGTCAATAGAAATCGGAATGTATTCTTGTGCATTCCTTAAATATTTTCGGGGGGTTAATCCAAGTAGGGTAAATCTCAATTTGGATAAAACCTCATCAGTGTCAAACCCTATCAGTTACTTTCCCAAGTTTTGGGAGCAGATACTTCTAGCAAGTCGCTCCGTATCAAAGTCTAGATAAAGGAAATCCTGCTATCTTATCCGGGAGCCTTAGCATGCCTTAGCTGTCAAATGAACCAGCTACCAGCGTCGATTAGCGCCGACTTGATATAAGTTAGCGTCAATGGGCGTCGACTAGCACAGCCGGAGGCCGCCCCCTTCACAAAGGGGGCGACGGCCTCCGGCCATTATTGGACAGTTTGTTTTACAATGTATTGGAATCATATGTTTCCATAGTTTGTGAATTTCCATTTTGGATCACATGATTTTCATATTCATCTCACTTACATATTTCGCATTTGAGTTCTTTTGACGAATGCCTGTTTTGATACGAGTTTCCCAACATTACAAAACTAACAAACACAATTCAGCGATTGGCGTCGATTAGCGGCGCCTCAAAACAAATTTGCATCGGCTAGTGTAGCCTGACATGCTTCAGATCGAAGCCACAAATTGGTCGGCGGCGAAAGGCCGTCGCCCCCTTTGTGGAGGGGGTGGCCTCCGGCTATGCGAATCGATGCTAGTTTGTTTTAGGTCCGCTAATGAATAGCTGAATTATGTGTGTTGATTGTGTGATGTTGGTAACTCCCTCAAAAAAGGCATTTGGCAAAAAAACTCAAAATGTGAAATATATGTAAAATGAATATGAAAATAAGGTGATCCAAGATGGAAAATGAATGTAAAATACAGATGTTTCCAATACAATCCAAACTGTAGCCCAAAGTATGAAATGTGAGCGAAGAATGTAGCCCAAAGTGTGACATGTATTGGGAACATATGTATTTCACATGTATTTCATATTTCGGGTCATCGTATTTTCATATTTTTTCACATTCTGAATCGTTTTGAGAAGTGACCCATTTTGACGGCCCGCAACACTGCAATGTTAATTCTCCTATGGACACCAGGGCCAACTACCGCGCAACCGCGGTAGCTGGAGAGCGGAATTACCGCGCCTCTGCTACGTCAGCCTGTTACCCAACCTAACTTTAAGTCCCCGGCTGGCCTGGCTGGCGGGCTGGCTTGCTGGAGCACGGTAGCTGGAATGGGCGGTATTACCGCGACCCCCCCGGGTGCCCGGGTGCCCATCACAAGGCAATCCGAAAGATGCCGTACAAATACCCATGTGCATCTAGGTAGGTCATATTTCCAACCTGTGCGGGACCGTCTTTTGAAAGACAGTCCTGTGATCGATTTTCCAAGCCCGGCCCCCTAAACCCTATTTCCGGGTTCCGGAGTCGCTCCCCAGACCTCGGGAATGCGATTTTAACCTTATTTAGACCGATACGGATCGATGTGGACGAAGTTCCAGCTCAAACCGTCGATTCCGGACCCAAGTCGTGAGATTTGTACAAATTATGCTTACTGGGGTGGGGGACCACTTGATTTGAGCTGAGGGTGCTGTCAGGAATTGCGTCCAGAAATTCGATTATTGGTCCAACCTGTGCGGACCCGTCTTTTGAAAGACCGTCTTTTGAAAGAGTGTCATTTGATTTGAGAGATGTCAAAAGACAGTCTTGCAAAAGACGGTCCCGCGCAAGTTGGAATATTGCAAGGGGGATACCTGGAAGGATTTGAAGTCGGAGGCATTTCCGGTCATGCTGTAGCCTTCGTCGCAATGGTACGTTGCGACGTGCGGATATCGGATCATCTGAACAAGGGTTTGGGCATTGTCGATCGCCTCAGGTTTTCCACACATTCTCCCGACACATGAAGCCCTGCCCTTCCATTCACCATATAATTCCCTGCCAAATTTGCCCTCCTTCCTGGAAATTAGGTATAGTTTCCTATTCAAATTCGATCTATGGTATGACTTTCTTGGTTTATCTTTGTAAATCTTGTGGTGGCTATCGGAGGTCCACGGCGAACATGTGATGTTCTCTTTAGAATTTCATGTTTCCGGTGACTTTCTTGGGAAGGCATTGCTTTGCATTGATATGGCAGTTTGGGGGAACTAGTGACATTCTACAATTATATAAGACTTCCTCGGAATATCATGGATATCGCTGAACCAACTTTGAAATCTTGTGATCTTCTCCAGATACCTTAGATGCTCTTGCAAATTCTCATAGGGTTGTCCGATTAAGTCTCGGGTGCCGCCGTGCATCAGCCGAAGACACGGTGTACGAAATGTCGCATGTTTTGTGAACAATATTGGGGTCTGGGGGGAGAGAGAACCAAAAATTGAAAGATAATTATTGTCGACTATATCGCGACTTGAGGCCGGCATTGGGCTGTCCGGGAGGTACCGGTAAATATACGTTACAGCTATTTGTTGACCGCCGTGATGAGCGTTTTTGTTTTCTTATGCATGTTTCCTTGGCTGATTAATCAGACACTCTTATATCTTGATTGAGCCACATTTAGTTTCACCCCATCGAAATATGTTTGTGTCCTGCATCTCAGCGTGTTCACGGAGTCTTTTGGCTCATCGTAACCCGGAAGGCACGTGATGAGACACTTTCTGCTAAACCTATCTGAATCATTTTTTGTTGGGGTTTGTACGGAATGTTGATTTAACTGTTATCGGTTGATAAATCACAATTGTGTGGTTGAGCTTCGCGAGACATTAGGCGCTCGGGGCAGCTGCGACTATGTCCGGCCTGCGGGCAGCTGCGAAGCAATACATTTGAAGGTTCTGGCGGAGCACCACCATTGGGGGGGACTCCGTGTTCTATAAGCCCGCGACTCCTCCAAGAAGACATGTCCGGTAAATCTCGGTGGGGCAATTTTTGACGACATTGGGCACGAAATGGATCATGAATCGAGAACTATCGCAATTGAGACCTGATTCATGTACGTAATTTCGATACACATCCTATGAATACCACCGAATTGATTTTTTTGATTTGACGATGTTTGGCGACGGGTGCCTGCTCCGAAGAATAAACGGCGAACGTGCCACGACAGGTGCGGGGGCCTAGGACGATATGACTTAGTCAGAATCGGAGCTAGAAGATCCCTCGCGTGGTTCTTCTGTATATGCGGGAAGACCGATTAGATCCTCCTCATGGTATAAGCGACATCGGACCGAGAATCTGACCGAAGGGGGCATTACACCCTCGCCGCGATTATATTGACGGGGACGACCGTTTTGATCCTCCTCTCCGTCTCTAGCGACATCGGACCGAGAATCTGACCGATAGGGGGCATTTCACCCTCGCCGCTATTATATTGATAAGGAGGGAACCCACCATGTTCATATTATTGGGGCTCGACCCTTATATTTATACCTATATTTGACAAGTAGGGAACCCACCATATTCTTATGATTGGGGCCCGACCCTTATATCTATACCTATATTTGACATATATGGTTTCCGTCCAGGTGGTAGTCTAGCCTACCGAAGTATAGAGAGTCTTAGGGTTTCGCTGGGATTGTGGAGTATGGCCTCCCATTGTATTGATGTTGGAGTATGGCCTCCCATGCAGGGTATGGCCTTCCATTTGGAGTATGGCCTCCCATATAGAGAGGGTGGAGTGTGGCCACCCATCGTTTTGGTGGTGGCAAGGAGGGGGAGGGACCTGCAAGCATGTATATTCGTGCAGGACACTCTGGCCCTACCTGTGCTATTTTGACCCCTATATGTTAGCACGGAGGCCATCTAGCCACCGTGCCTGTATATTTTTGGAGGGCGATCCGGCCATCCAGTGCAGGTGGCATATACCACGGTATGTATATTCTTGGAGGGCGGTCTGGCCCTGCAAGGTGCGTTTTATAGATTAGCACGGATGCAACTGAGCTATGTGCCAATATATTTTTGGAGGGCACCGGCCCTTCGATGCACACTATAGGTTAGCACTGAGGCAATGCAAGTGGCATATACCACTGTATGTATATCCTTGGCACTATAGGTTAGCATTGAGGCCCTCTGACCTGCATGCCTGTATATTTTGGAGGGCAACCCGGCCCTTCCATGCAAGTGGCATATACCACCGTGTTTATATTCTTGGAGCCACTGGCCCTGAATACCACCGAATTGTCTACAAACCTTTCAAATATTTCCGAAATGGGGTTTGGGTCTGGGATTTGGGGTGCGGGGTTCCGGGATGAAAAAACAGAAGCTACCTTTGAAAGCACATCCACGACTAAGTGTATCGGTAGAAAGGGTCCAACGCCACCTGGCACCCCTCGAATCCCAGTCGAATACCTCGCACATGTCCAATCTCTGACGCCTCGAATGCCCTGAACACCACGTCTACTTGTTGTGATGTGCAATATGTAATACTTTTATGGATTTGTGACATTGCATGCACAATAACCCCCCCTCCAGTGAATTGCTCCCCCCCCCCCCCACACCTTTTATCAACACGACCAGCTAGTTCCTTTTTAATCCGGGCGGCGACGGTTGTAGAACGGATTTGCTTTGATTTCCTACTTTCTTGGAAGCATACTTTGTTAACTCGAGCGTTGTCCGGGGGCTGGAGAAATGGAGATGACATTTGCCGCCTATGCGGCAAATCTCGACGACCCAATCGCTGCAAGGTTTTGAATCATATTGTCGGGTCCCCTGACCCCGAAATCCTTGGAATTGGGTTCGGCCCGCGATTGTGTCGAAGTCGCTGTAACAATTGCACAAAATGATCGAGTGAAAATATGTATGTCACTGGGGCCAACTATGCCCCGATAGAAATCAGTACTGGGTTGGGGGACCGCTCCGGAGAGCTGGTGCTGCCCGGTGTTGCGTTGTTTAAGATGCTTAAAGAAAGAGATGTATTGTATTTTGTTGTGGTTATCATTTTAAGTGATTTCATCAGAGAGGATACTGAATTTCCCGCAATATTTAGATTGCTGACCGTATTATGACATGTTGCTGAAGTGGGTCTCAACTGTTACCTCAATATTGCTAAGAACTCAGCCTTGACATTATGAACAAGTCCTAGACCAAAGAGTTCAAAGAGACAGAATAACTCAGAGACAAACAAACAATAACACAAGTGAGCTGATAAAGATATGAAGCACACTGCACCATGGAGGGCAAGGTGTTCGAAACAAAACTAATAGTAGTCATGAATGAAAGAGGGACAAGGTTTCTTTTCACGTACCCCTCAAGAATCCACATAAGCCCGCTCCTGGCTGCAGCTAGGCTGCAGGACGGCGAGTTGAAGAAGCAACTAGACTGCTATTGTTAATCATATCAAGGCTCACACCCGAAGAAAAAAAGGACCCTACTCTTACTGTCAATGTCATCCCCTTCATCTGTTCCACCAACTTCCGCAAAGGTGGCCAAATTCTCTCTGCGAAGTCGCTTTTACCCATCACAACCTTCAACTTTCACTAAGAACCTCGCCGTCTTCTCATCATATCCAATCACTTGCCCAACACTGCCATTGAGCTCCGCAGCCTTCGTCAAGCCAATCAGGCCAACCACATCGCCAATGAGAATGTCCTGCAACTTCTTACCACTGCAATGCACACCCTCCGGCACACCACAACCAGCACCACAAGGGACACCCCCAACACTCTTTATCTTCGACGGCCGCTCACAGTGGCCTCCATTTCCTAGCCCCGCTTCAATTGTGTTGACTCTGGTGGTGAGCCGGGAAAGAAGCCCAGATATAGGCTCCACAGATTCCTTGAGAGAGGTCTGCAGAGAGGCCTGCAGAGAAGTTTGAATCGCCGGCTTGAGCATGGACGGCAATTGCCCAGCCAGATGGGCGATCACAGCAGTCACAACACTGTCGACCCTAACTTCCGAACTGGAAACCATATCATTTATCGCAGTCAACTGGGACCCAACCGCAGCAGCTCCCTCCTCCAAACTGGCAATCCGCTCCTCCAATCTGGCTACCTTTTCATGCAAATTTTCATTCTCCTCCAATCTGGCTACCTTGAGCCAAAATGGCTTTTCCTGGCAATCCGTTCCTCCCACCCCAGGCTCAAAACTGACAACCTGTTTCTGCAATTTTTCATTCTCCTCTAAAGCCTTCGCCAGGGAGGCCGCATACCCAGACAAGTGCGACAACATGTAATCCAGTTGCTCTCCAATGGAAGGGCACCATCCCGCACCAAAAGCCGAGGCGACGGGTTGAAACTGACTTGAACCCTCATCAATAGGCGAACCCCGCTCAACCGCAGGCACACACAAGCCCTCACGCGCACCAAAGGCAAGAAGCGAATCACCAATGGCCGAAGAGCCATCCCGCACACCGGCAGGAGATGGTACAAACGCAGGGGCATGCACCGAGAAGCCCGACAAGCAAGCTCCCCCTCGCTTCACATCATTTCCTTTCACTTCATCAACCTTGATTTCGCTGTGCGCTGCCTAACCGCCGCAGAACGAGAAGGAGCCATCCTCATCCTCATCATCGTCCTCCTTGCACACCTTCACCTTCTTGCACTCATTCACCTTCAACCCCAAGAAATCGGAACCCTCGCCGAACGAGATCGTCTCCTCATCACCCTCATCATTCATATCCGCCCACACCTTGCCCTTCGGTTTCACCATATGCTTTGCCATGTCAGCCTTGGTGAGCACATCGCGAGCCGACTGCAGCTGAGAACGCGAGATAGCCGCAGACCTATAAGCAACATGTGCCAGTTTCTTGCCTGATGGACTTGAGACTTGAGTTTGATCCGAAAGCTTCTGATGAACCTGCAATCCAGCAAGCATGGCTCGCCCGGAACCGTGAAGATCAGGATCAAGAACCTCTGAGAAAGAGCATGTGGGGGGCCTGTAGTAATGCTGATCTCGCCTGAGACGACGCAGCTGGCTAGGACTCAAGGGGAGCCCCGACTCCAAGCAAGCATAGTAACTCCTGCACCTGCCCATGACAACGACCACCACTGCCACGCTAACAACGTGCCACAAGCTTGACAACTGGCGACCGCCTTTCATCAATCCCGCACGCAACGGGCCGTAGTCATCTTGGGGGAGAGGTGGCCAAGGCGACGACTCCCTAGACTCTTGAGCCAAAATGGCTACGGAGCTTGAGCCAAAATGGCTACGGAAATGAAATAGGGACAAGGTGTTTGAAAATGGGAAATCCATTGGAAAGCAAGTCATACATATAGCTCCCCATTGTGTATAAGTAGATTGGGGGAACTATCTATTTGTTCAGCAACTGTTTATTTATATATATATATATATATATATATATATATATATATATATATATATATATATATATATACATATTGCTTAGCTAGCCCTGCTGCTTTTTTTGCGATGTGATTACCTGTGCTTTCAAAATATGTTAGGCCAAGATGTCCTCAAATATAGTGGTATTGAAAGTTATACAATTAGTACATAAATACAAAGTGTGAAAATGGTAAATGCATGCGAACTTGCTTGACACCCAGATGAACTGGATGCGAACACTGCCCGACACATATACTGTTTGCAATTATTGAGAATCACACAACTGATACCCACACCAAATGAAGGCCTCCAACTTGGAGAAACCAGAAAGTGGTTTTCACCGGGTATGGGTATGCTTTATCATTTAGAGAACTTAAAGTGGTTTTCACCGGGTATGGGCATGCTTTATCATTTAGAGAACTTAAAGTTTTCATTCACATAGCATTTTGGGGGGGTATGGGCGTCCTTTCTCGAGAATGTATTTTTCCCGACGGGTTGACCAAATAACTCCCAAAAATGGGTTTGCCTGGCGGGCAAAATCTTAGTGGGCCTTCCCCCACCCTTTTGCCCTATATTAAACACGCCCAACGCCCATAAAGCCAAATCCGAAAAATAACCAATAATTTCCCATATATATGTGGGTGTCCGAAACAGACCGGCGGATCCTACGTAATCCGACCAACAAAATATCAAACCATAAACCTCCATGGGCCCATGGGGCCCCATGGGGCCTATTGGGCGAATGAAGCCCATGGGGCCCATGGGGCCCCTGTGGCCCATGGGGCCCATCGTGCCCAAGCCGGCCGCGACGGCGCACGGCGGGCGGGCGGCGGCCGCGGCTGGCGAGGGCGGCGGCCGGCAGGCTCTGCAACTCAATTTGGTGCCCAACGTAATCGGCACCTTTTTTTAACAAAATGAAGCACATTTGTTTCGGATGCCCACATATATATATATATTTCCTGTTAATCCCGGGTATGGGTATGACTTCTAGATGCTTGTCATGCACATTAATCTTTCGATTATTTTGATTATACAGCTTGCTTTCCATGGGTCCACGCTTACACAGCTGGAGCAATTTTAGGTGAACTTTGTGTTCCCATCCGCACATATAGACTGGTGCTTGTCCACTGGGGGCACTGGGTTACAAGTGTAGTCTTTCGAGGAATCCTGCTGCCAAAATTCGTGCGAGTGTCAAATCCGTAGAAATCGACTTTGTCCAGCTACAGGTCGCTCGATTGAAGCAGGTCCGGCCTTGAAGTAGGTATTCGACAGAAGTAGATTCGGAATTTCGCTCGGGTTTGCTTTAAAAGTGTGGTGGTAGCATCAGACGCAAAAAAGGCTGCACGGCAAGACACTGATAAGTAGATAGTCGTAAGAAGTAGGTCATGCTTTCCGCCCGCTGCCCGCCCGCCTGGGCCTCATGGGCCCCCGTTTTTTGTCTACACAGAGACAGAACATAATTACCCAACTCCTTCTCATCCGTGCATTGAACGATGGCCCCTTCGAGCAGTAGAGGCTCCCCAGAAGTAGGGTGGGTCTGGCCGACTATTTTTACCTACTTTTGAAGAAGGATCTGTAACACAAATCGGAGAATTGGGTTTGCCTGGTGGGCAAATTCGTAGCTGCCCACCAGTGCATATTATACGAACTAGAAAACGGTCGGAAGTTATAATTCATGTTTGTTTTGTTTTCGACTATTGTTGACTGTCTGTGCCTTGTCATCCATTTAAGACTGTCAATGCACTCGCGCAGCCTGCTACATCATACTGCAGAGAAGGACACGGATGTTCTGCATCCCACAGACGAGACTAGAGTGCAATAGGGTATGCACCTACCCCTAATAGGATGAAGCGAAAACAGGTAACCTGTAACCCTCATGCGGGCCGACGACACAGTAACCTGTGCATACGACATCTTAGTAAGAGCTGGAAGATCCACTAAGGGATCCAGCTTCAGCGATGTCACCGTTGTTAGAATCCAATGTGCCATCGTCAGAGGACAAATCTTGGGCTTGGGCCCTTAAGGCCCCAGCCGAGTTGTCAATCGTAGATTGTATAGTTTGCTTATAAGGCCACAATGGAAACCCCTGAGGGGCCTCCCCTGCTTAGTAAGCTTTAAGGGTGCAGTTTGTGGCACCATGTCTTATGGGGAGACAAGGCCCAAACAACTGTATTAGTAGTGACTACGGTAGCCCCACAAGCCGTACAGAAAACCACTCCTCCATATAGAACTATGGAGTGAGTAGGTTACGAAAACCTATTTCCTATTGGGTAAGATATCTGTTTGACCTTCTATCATCTTCCTTATTGCCTATCAGTAATTGTTTAATGGGCCCTGTAGGCCCTGGGCGCCCCGCATGAAATCGAGCACATCCTGCCACTGCTTCCACAAGAGCAGTGATTCGCGATGGGTCTCCGTGGCATTATCGACTTGGGCAGTCATGGCAGCGTCGTGCTTGTCCAAGTCATCGAACTCTCCATCGACCTCACGAAAACGACAATAGTACAACACAATTGATTCCCATACTTGCAAGGCCTCTTACTTGGATAATTGATGGCCACTTCGGGTTTATGAACCCTGCGGATTTATAAAATACTGACCATCCAGATCCTTTGACTAGTCCCATACGATTCATCTGGAAAATATATAGTACTGTTCTTCTGCGGTATTTATGCGGCCGGAGCTCCACTTACGGACCCAAATCCATTTTGGAAGTTCTTTGCACCGCCTTCTGGGGAAAATGCATTTTCGAACAACCCACCCTGCAACAAATATGTCAATGATATGTTATATCAATACTACAACCGCTAAATTTCGTGAGGGACCCCTAAACCCCATTATCCGGGCCCGGGCTCCTAAACTCTATTGACCGGCCCCACGCACCCTTAGAAACAAATCTTGGATGTGAGTTGGATGCATCTGGGGTGTTTTTTGTATCGAAATCGCATGAGGACATGCGTAAAACCGTTAGATCATCGAGAATATCCAAACATTTTGGGATTTCTACCGTTTTGGGAGGTGCTGTTCCCAACTATTCGGGGAAATCACACTTTCGAAAAACGCACCCAACCCACAAATCCAACAACATATTATAATTCCATTGATTTTCAATGAGTTCTGTGCTTGCAAGAAATTTAGCACGATGATACAACTAATGCCGATGACCAATCAAGGCCTCCAACTTGGATAATTCAAAAAAAATGTCTTCATTGGGTATGCGTATTAGTTTCCCATGCACCATTGTAGAGGCGGTCGGAGTTAACTAAAGAAACAGGCATGGGGCAATCGACATCTCAAGAAAGACGATCCCCGGGACACGACAAAACGAAACTCGTAACACGAACAATGTTGGACAATTAGGAGTTACGAAAACGAACGATGCATCCCGTGGGAACAAACTTGTCTAGTTGGGAAAAGGATCGCTTCAAAGTTCGATCTGTGTGGAGCGACAGAAACCAAAACTTGAATCCAACCCGAAATTAGTTAATGAGACAACGAATATGAATGGCTCCAAAATAATCATAACTATCGTTGCATCGTGTCCGCAAGAGAACAGCTTCCGTTATAGGATGTTGATTTGTTTACTTGTTAGGTGTGATACATTTGTTATGCTTTTAAATCGATTACCATCGGTTTTGTATTTAGTTCAAACCGCCTGACCGAGGTCGAGAAAACTTCGAGCACCAATTAAAACCAATTGTTTTTTGTGGGTGGGGTGGGGTTGCAATTCTGGATTTCAGACCCCGGGACTGGTCACGTTGGATTCGTCTTGAAATTCCGATCTATTTTCTTGGGGGAGCGCGGGGCTAGATGACCTTCAATGCGGAACACGGTTGATGACATTCTCCGAAGTTGGATTTTGAACGCGGGGCAAAATGACGTTAACTCGGACTGTGGGCCAAGAACGCGGAATGCCGAGGAACGCGGAGCAGGCAAGGCTATGGCCCTCAAGCCCGGGACTGGCTAAGCTAGTTGGGCTAGCCAGCTAGAACGCGGAACGCGGAGCTAGCCAGCTAGGATGGCGCAACACAGGGCTAGGATTGCTCGGCCGGCTGGCTAGGACCGCGGTTTGCGGAACGCGGTTCAAGGCGTTACCCCGGCCTGACCCTGGATTTTGTGGTAGTCATGCGTAAAGAACTCCGATATGGAAACGGATCGGACAATAACCGATTTTGGGACACCCCTTCCAACAAAAACAAGTTTGAAAGTATGCTCGAAATTTGCTTGGGATTTTTCACACAATTCACTATCTTTAGAGCTGGTCGCCAATTCATAACAAAAAACCGACGCCATCTCTGCAGTGCACTCAAGAGTGATGCTCGGAGGAGCTCCCATCACTTTGTGGGACATTCTGGGGCGGATGGACCTGAGCTTCTAACCAAAAAGAGCACTAAACTCAACTGGGGAAGGCTCTTGGACAAAAACCTGCTGTCTTGAAAAAACGAGACTGGTACCTGGCTGCCTGCGGGGAAGCGAGGTAAGGGGGGGAAGCGACGACTGGGCTTCGGCTACTTTCTCCAAGAACCTGCTACCTGCTACTGTGGGAAATCCTGCACAAGGCAAAAAAGAGCTTCTAGGTTTGCTTGGGAAATCACATCAACAAACAAATCGGTACCGGGGTGGGGCATCACTTCGGAGGGCTCAGGGTGCTAGCAAACTTTGGAATTGTTTGCTTTGTTTACACAATATGATTGCATGTCCCAGGATTGCTCGGGTAAGCAAAATCAAAGATATTTTTTGTTCCGGACTTGTGGCCGAATCCTAGTCCGGGACGTCTTCCCCTAGATTCGGGTCGCGGAGACTGAAAATTGCCGGTGTTTTTGCATCTGTAGTGTCCTTGGCGGCGAGTTTCGTGCCCGGACTCATATTTTGGAACCTTGCCGAGAGCAAAAATGAAAACATAGTTGCGAGCAAGACCGGGATGTGGTATGGTACACCCTTTTCGGATGTTAAGGAATTCCTAAATTCTCGGCAGAGTACCCTCAATGCCTTAAAATAGCAATTTCTGGGTGCAACTCCTGACGGCACCTTAAGCTCTCGGCGAGTGGTCCCCCACCCCAGTAGCCCATTGGGCCCATGGGCCCAATGGCCCCATTGGGCCCGCATGGGTCCCCATGGGCCCTTGAAGGTTTTATGGTTTGATATTTTCAGGGCTCGATTCCTTAAATAACAATTCCTCAACATCTGAAAACGGTCTATTGCGTATTGAATGTTCATGGAAATGAACCACGTATGGGGGAATGCAGGGCCATATATATCACAAGTTCCGAGGGGTTAGACCACTTATAAAATAATTGCGAGGTTGAACTATCATGCATTATCTTTAGAAACGCTTAAAAAGCATTGAATCGGGGGCAATTAAAAAACTAGTTTAACTGTGTTTGATATGATTGCAATGCTTTTGATAGTTTTCAATGGTTGGTACAATTTGTTGGACCGATATGGATCGATTTGGACAAAGTTTCGGCTCAAACTGTCGATTCTGAGCCAAAATCGTGACATTTAGCAAACTTAGGCCCATGGGCTACTGGGGTGGGGGACCACTCGCCGAGAGCTGAAGGTACCGTCAAGAATTCCGCCAGAAATACAGGGGACGGTTAAAAAAATAGTTTTTTCTGGCGGATATATGTTTTTAGCTCTCCCAACACAATGACGCCACCTGTTTTCAACCGTTTCTGAAGATTACAGAAGAGGCGAAAACCTTCGGCCGCCGCCTCCATTTGTGTCGTTTGGAAAAGAAATATTGTGCATTCTTGTATTAACCTTGTAATTATTTCGGGGGCATCTACGCCCCGGATTATCGCAATGCATGGTCCTGTATAGCCCCCTAACTAATTGTGAAGTGCACCATTACCACAGGTTCTGAATCCATACATTTTCCAAGGATTGCTTGGGTAAGCAAAATCAAACTTATTTCGTTTTCCTGATTTGCGAACGAAACCTGGTCCAGGACGTGTTCCATTGGATTCCGGTCGCAGAGACGTCGAATTTGCTGGTGTTATTGCGTCTGATGCATCCTTGGCGGGAATTCCCGCGCCCGAACTCATATTTTGGAACCTTGTCGAGCGCATCAATTCAAAAGTAAACCCAAGCAAGAATGTGTTTTACTTAATTTAAACTTCTTGAAACACAAGTGGATATCATGGTAACTCATTCCAACTCCTTACAAATCGACGAGCTGCCATTAGAACATAATTGAAATCACCTATCAGTCTCCGAAGTCCATTACGATTCATTGAAATGTAACCATATATATATATATACACCACCGCCGATTTGGGCGTCGAAGAAATAAGAAAGTGGCTGGTGTATACCATTTCCTGGTGTATCTGCAAACTGCTCACATAAGCAACAAAACACACAACCACGGGGGTGTGGCACACCCCCATGGGGCGCGCCTTGTGTGTGTTTGTTGCATATTTGCACAGTTTGCATATACACAAGGAGATTGCATACACCAGCCATTGTCCCCATCATTGAAATCAATGCAATTCCTTTGGAAATCCCAAAGCAATCCCTTAATCATCATGGAGAACCGGTGGATGTAGAACCCGTGGATTAGTATTGTTCAAGAGCCTCCAGCTAAGGAGTTGTTTACCACCGAAAAAATTGCAGAACATAAAAAAAACAAGCAGTATTATTAAACGAAAGTACGGTAACGTTTTGGGGAAGTACCTTTGTTTATTTAAGAGTGTCATATGTGTGTGAATAACAAAAATGATGTGGTGTGTATTATTTTGTGGGTTTCCCATTTTGTTGATACCCAAGTTTCACTTCTGTTTGACAGGTTTCATTTGTGGTTTGTGTGTTACCGTTGTTTTTGAATCGTACCGTATTTTGTTGAATCGTACCGTATCATTCCTGAAAGATCGTACCGCATTGTCTTCGTCTGGAAGACCGTACCGTATTATTGTTTATAGTTGTTGGTTTTCACTTGTTCAAACACCCCCCACCAGAGGCTCTTGAACAATACTAAACCATGGTATTCAGGACCCCAAATTTGTTTTTGTTTATTCAACCTCCGCTCGAAGAAGTGCAGTATCGGCGATGCCCTTTCTGGCCCAACCTTTCACAGTCTTTGCGTTGCCAACGATCTGGACACATTTTTCATTTATCACAAAATAGGACGGTGACATCAGACATACTGGTGACGGACTAGCAATATCTGAACCCTCTTTTCCGGCCCCGGGTCCCTGAAACCTCTTTCCTGACCCCGGGGCCCTTCAAAACAAATCGGAGACGTGTTCAAATGCATCTGGGGTATTATTTGCATTAACTTTGCATGCGGAAATGGAAGAACCATTGTAGAATCAATCGCATCCGAACATGTTGGGATTTGTAGAATTTGGGGGAGTACACGTTTTCGAAAACACACACCCAAAACACAAATATGATCATGCTTCTTGGGTCTGGTCTGTAAAATGCCCCCCTGGACTGGCACTCCCTCAAACAAATGTTATTTCTCAGAAAGTCACGAACTTTGCGTGTTTCGGAACATGGGGTTCCATGGGTCCGTTTTCCGAAAGTGTATTTTTCCCCAAACGTGTTTTTGAAGGAAATTATTTGTTTGGAACATAGTCCATGTACCAAAAACATGTTCTCCCCCCAAAACACGTTTTTGGAACATGGACCCACAAGACCCCCCTTGTTCAAAAAAACATATTGTCTTGGAAAACATGTTTTTGCAACATGGGCCCATAAGACTTCATGTTCTAAAAAGGAACAAGTTTGTTTTGGCACGTGTTTTTGCGTTTGGCTTGGACGCCTGCCGCCTTTTATACAAACCCGTGGGACCAAACCAAGAAGCATACTCTAAATATGATGGTGACATCAGACATAGCTTGTAACTGTGCACCCATGTGCAAGGAGGAACGTCCCTGCAAGACATGTCGGATGAAGCATAGGGTGCGTCATCCCCCCACATTTCGGCCACCACTAAGAAGAATTCGGATGCCGGTTCTGCTCCTGTTCAAGTAGGGTCTATCACAACCCTGGGTACGCATCCCATCCATGATCGAATGTTAGGGCACAATTCCTGACAGCAACATTAGCTCTAAGGAAGTGGTCCCCCACCCCGGTAAGCATAATTTGCATAAATGTCATGAAAAGCCGCCTCGTCCAAGCAATTTGTGTTTTGAGACCAGAACTGCGTCTGGAATTTCGGTACGGATTCAATGGACATGGCACCGCATACAAGTTGTGATCACAATCGGGACTGGAACTGGATATATCCAACCTGAGGTAGAGATGCATCCAATGCATGTTGTTGCTGAGGGTGGTACAATGTGTGTACTGCTCGCAAGCCGGAAAGGCAGGTAAGGCTTTTAGGCAGGCCCGGCTTCTGTTTAGAGCTCGGAATATGAAGGGGCATCTCCCATGAATCTGCGGTGGCACTTACTGGGGGGCCCATATAGTAGTTCCGGACCTTATTCTTGATCCAGTTGGCCGGATGGGCCCTGGGCGTCAATATAATTGTTCCGGGGGCCTTCTGACACACCTAATTGTGCCAGGGGACCCCATGGGGCCCAAGGGTCCCAGAGAGCCGATAGGGCCCATGGGGCCCATGGGCTCATGAGGCCCAGGCGGACGGACGGCGGGCGGGCGAGCAGCGGGCGGCGCCGGACGGACGGCGGTCGGAAACACCGGAGCACACATCGGAACAACAATATGCACCAAGACCATAATTTACAACATAGTTGCAATGTATTTCCGGGTTATTTCATGTGTTGAAGTATTGCTGTTGTTGCTCCATGATTCCATGCCCAACGATTCTGAATTTGTTTCCAATCTCAATTGTTTGTTCCAATCGTCTACCTGACTTATGCAGATTCGGTTACCCATCAATACAGCATTGTTGAGCAAGGCTGCAACCTGACACAAGCGAGCACATGAGTAACGATGCTTGCGCACAGGAAAATATGGGCATATGCACATGCAGAACAAACGGTCCCAAAATGCCAGGAGCAAGGAAAACAAAGGGGGGGAATTTGGGGTATTCTTGCATGAGCCTCGCAATAATGTAGGGCGGGTACCGAGCCCCCTGAATTATTTGCCGTCTGGCCCTGTCCCCCTGTAGACACCCCTAGCTATGGTGAAGTGCAGCGTTAACATAGTCGCTTTCCTGTCCGTAGAAACGAGCCTCCGACTTCTCATCGTCACGCTTATCCATCCATTTCCTCAACAGCTTGGTCGGGTAATGAATTGTTTTGGGTACACCAATAAACAAATGGGGCAGTTTGGTCGCACAATTGTCGTGGTCTCGAGAGAGAAAGCACAGCGCAGCGTTTCGACAGCGAAACCCAAACCCCAAAACGTGTTATGCCAGGAGAAGTTGGGATGATGGACAGCTTTTGAAACCAACAACTGCTATTACAAATAGTTTCCGAGAGTCCCATCTCAAAATGAGTACCAAACCAGATTTAATTAATAATTAGTTGGGTATTTCTTTCAGGATTTCTATATGTTTTTATAGGGTTGTTTTTTTTGTTTTGGTGTTCTTTTTCGAAAGACTATGTTCTTTCCGAAGGGCTGGCAAACGACCCCCCCCCCAAACAAAAACAAAAACAAAAAACGAAAATGAAAACCAACAAATATTTGGATCTTATCGTTTGCCCAATGCTTTTAACCATTACCACATACAAAATCGATGCAAACAACACTCCATGTGCATTTCAACACGTAGCCAGAAAATAGGGTTTAGAGTTCGAGGTTTAGGGTTTGGCTTAAATTTGACCGGCAACCGTATTGCCATCCTGCATACATTCCAACTTGCAAGTCGAGATGGCCGAAGGCTGTCACCGTTTTATTTGGGCTGCAGAGGTATAGGCTAAATTTTATGGCCGAATCCTGCTCCGGGACGTCTTCCTTTGGATTCGTGTCACGGAGACGTCGAACTTGCTTGTTTTTTGCATCTGTAGCGTCCTTGACGGTCAGGTTCGTGTCCACATGCATATCTTGGAACCCTGTCCTCTTTTTGTTAGTATGTCCGAGCAATGGCGTTAGAATTATGAGGGTACAGTCATACGAGGCTACACTATTGGAGCCTACAGAGAAGCCTTTAAGACAAACGGTCTTTAATATAAATAAGGGCCGAAGCCAATTAAACTTGAAGTGGCCAAAGCCAATAAAATATGAGGGGCCAAACCCAATAACATAAGCCGATGCCAAAGCCGAAACAAAAACAATAGATGACCACATAATGATGGGCGGCAATCGGTGGTTCATGATGTGGTCACCTATTGTTTTTTTTTCACGTACTCGATGTGGTCACCAGTTGTTTTTCTTGTTTTTTGCCTTGGCGTATTTTATTGGCTTTGGCCCTCACATTTCATCGGCTTTGGCCACTTCGTGTTTCATTTGCGCAGGTCCCTACTTATATTAAGGGCCAATGGTGGCCAAATAATTATGTTTTATAGGGCGTTACAATATCGAGTGCCTAACATTTGTTGTGGTGGTGCGTTTTTGGAAAATGTATTTCCCCCGGAGGGCTGGCCAGAGAACCCCCAAAATGGGTTTGCCCGGCGGGCAAAATCTTAGTTAGCCTTCCACCAGTCTTTCGCCCTATATTAGACCCTCCCGACGCCCATATAAAGCAAAAT
>Ga0099797_100759_pt1 | contig 19517 bp, 19 predicted proteins | sample Uncmet_Sort48C_1_FD_89871 | JGI IMG/M metagenome (GOLD analysis project Ga0099797, IMG submission 89871) | Marine eukaryotic communities from CALCOFI LINE 67, Pacific Ocean - C012_Sort48C_1 | ecosystem: Environmental > Aquatic > Marine > Oceanic | place: Pacific Ocean: Monterey Bay | collected...
CCGATTAGGGTTTATTTATGCACATACGTAGTCTGGGGCGCTATAGTCTGGGGTGCTGCAGTCTGGGGCTACAGTCTCGCGCCACTGATTTTGGGCCGGGTTATGCATTCACCTGTAGTCTGAGGTCTTGCAGTCTGAGGGGCTACACGTTGGGAGGGCTATTGTCTGGAGGGCTGCAGGGGGCTACAGTCTCGTGCCACCGATTTTGGATGTATTTATGCACATAGTCTGGTGGGCTACAGTGTGGGGTGGCTATAGTCTGGGGGGCTACTGCCTGGGGGGCTTCAGTTTGAGGAGCTACAGTCTCGCGCCTGCGATTTTGGCCCGGGTTATGCATTCACCCGTAGTGACTCCTGCAATCTGAAGGGCTACAGTTTGGGGGGCTATGTCTGGGGGGCTACAGCCTAGGAGGGCTACAGTCTGGGGGTCTACAGTCTGAGAGGCTACAGTCTCGCACCACCGCTTTTCTATTTATTTATGCACATAGTCGGGGGGGCTGTAGTCCAGGGGGCTAGAGTCTGGGGGGCTACAGTCTGGGGGGCTACAGTCTCGCGCCACCGATTGTGGGCCGGGTTATGGACACACCTGCAGTCTGAAGGATTACAGTTTGGGGGTCTATAGGGCCATAGTCTGGGGGGCTAGAGTCTCGTGCCACCGATTTCGGGCCGGGATATGCCGACCCCTTGTTCTTTTAAAGAAATGTAGAGGACGCTTCAACGTACACGGTGCTAAGGCAATCTATAAATATAACTGGAAGCCTCTCGTGGAGTGCAAAATTGATTTTTCGTTATATGGGCGGCTTTCTGGGTGGCTTTCGGGCATGTTGCTATGTCCCTTAATAGGGGGAACCTGGAAAATCTAACAATATAATATTTTAATATCATTACAAAATTGTATTTGCAGGATATTGGAGTTGAGACTAGTTGGGAGCCTCTACTGGGCTGCAACATTGATTCTGATAACGTTTCAGTTTGAGTAAATTGTCCCAATGTCGTGGAAAATGTGTTGAGAAAGCCACCCAGCAGTAAGGTGTTTGTAAATACACCATAAATCTACCCACTGCCTCTTCTCTGTGAACTATTGTGAACTTCACGGCAACATATTCACCTTCATGGTGTATCATTGGAATTTACATATCTCAACTACACAATTATTGCATCAAGTATGTTCAACAAAGATTCACAAATGTATTTTGGTTGATTCCTTAGCACTTGAGAGAAGGCTCTTCAGCCACACCTTTTTTCGGGGTTCCTGGTGCTTTGGCCCGGGCTTGGGTCCGGTTCCCGCTGGTGCCAGCAGCCGACCGCCGGCTGCCGGCCGCCCGCACCTGGCCGTGCACCGCCCGTCCGGGGCCATGGGCCCCATGGGCCCTATGGCCCTATGGGCACCATGGGCACCTATGACCCTGCGGCACCATGGTCACCATGGGCACCATGGGCACCTATGGCACCATGGGCACCATGGGAACCACGGGTACCATGGGCCCCCTGAAGGGATAGAACCTCGAAACAAAAATGCGGCGAAAATGTGTGGAGGAAACCAGCCTAAATTAATTGTCACTGTTTGAAAAATAGTGTGTTACGGTTCACGGAATTGATTAAGCAACACATAGGTGCTCTCAATCTTTAACTGTAGTTCGCCACAAGACATGTTTGTTGGCATGAAACATATCCAGAAGAAATGAACATCTCGGACTGATGTTTGGGGTACCCGGCTCCAAATAGCGTTGCGTGTCTTTTTCGCTTCGATTGGAACTCTGGGTTTGCGAAGTTTTGGTGTTCGGGCAAAATCTTTGGTTTCACACATCAAAAATAAATTGTCCCTGCGGCAAGTTTGGATACCACGTCGGAGCTGCGGACGCATAGACACCTCAGAACAGCACGGATTTTCGAGACGAATCACATGGGGCTAGTCCCGGGACTTGAACGCGGGTAAAAATTGGAAAAAAAAACACTTAGGTCTGGCTAGTCCTATATATTTCTCACATGGTGTTGCTTAGTGTATTCCGTCAACAGTAAGCGACGGTTGTGTGTGTGTTTGGGGGGTCAGTGTTTGCGCAACCTCAGCATGGTGGCACTCGTTGTTTCAATGTTCGGACCCCTCCTTTTGTGTCAATCGTTTGCAGTTCTAACGCCCTTAAGGCTTGCTCCTGAGGAAAAGCCCCAATACTGTTGACGGAATACATTACGCAACACTATGTGAGGAATATATAGGACTGGCCAGACCTATGTTTTCATTGTTTTGTATCCGTCGGTTTCTAGGTCCCGGGACCAACCTCGTTCGATTCGTCTCGACCATCCGCGCTATTCTGAGGTAGTTATGCGTCCGGAGCTCCGATGTGGTATCCAAACTGGCCCTGGTTCAATTTGTTTCTGAGCTGTAAAAACACAGGAATTCGTCCGGCCGCAAAATCTTGGCAAACCCAGAAATCCAATCGAAACAACAAAAATGCATCACGCAATGTGGTGCCGGGTAAACCAAATACCAGCCCGAGATGATTTTGCTGGACTTGTTTTGTGCCCAAAACGTGTTTTTGTGCCGAACCACTAGTAAAGCTTCAGAACACCAGGATGCGAAGGCTGGCCTTGTAATAAAGCTAATCTGGACTATAAGTTCTCCGCGTCTCCTAAATGCCATAGCTAATAGCCATGCCTCGGATGACTTGTCATCTGAAGATACAAAAGGCAGCCATGAGTCCCCTGACTCCCTGAGCCACAAGAGTTCAGGTTCCAGCTCCTTTGTTTAGTAAAATAATTCTAATGAGTCTTCAGGAATAAGTAGGCTTAGTCAAAGTTTTCTCATGTTTTTTTAACCTCCGGGAAGGGCCCGGATCCCCCTACCCCTACCCCGGAGACGAACTTTGTTTTGTTTTGTGTTTGATTGTTGGGGGAGCTGCACGGCCAAGAGCACATCCCCCCCCTCCCCCCGGGGTCGCTTGCTGTTTGAGCTGTTTTGTTTGACACCTTGGGATTCAGAACATAGAAGGCATGTAGGTAGCGTGTCAGATTTGAGAGGGCTGTTAAACGTACTTTGTTGTCGGCTTCATAACGGATTCAAGCAAACACCTCCCCCTACCCGCTTACAAAGCTTGTTCTGCGCAAGCTGTTTTGACTTGTGTCATTTCCGGGCTTCGTCATCCGAAGTCGACACCCCCTCCCCCCCCCACCCCCCCATACGCACGGATGTTAACAAACAAAAAAAGATAAAACGGTTACTTGGAACTTTAGTCGCAACCTTATCTCTCGGACGTGATTTTCTGAAATGAAGTCAAAGAAACAAAAAACACAAACGCACGTTTCAGTCATTATTTGCATGATACGCTTGAGATATCCAGCTGGCTTCGTGTCCGGGACAAATAGGGGGTGATACAGGATTTCGCTGTGGGTGAGCAATGACAATCACAAGGCTGGCCGAGCCAAAGCAATCTGACCAGATTCATTGCAATCTAGCCCAAATTACCAGATTACACCAGATTGGGGTCGGCAATCCGGTGTTCACGAGTTTCACCAGTTTGGGTCCAATCTGGCAAAAGAAAGACAAGGTTCAGCTTGTCAGATCGGTTATTCCCAGATTGGAAATTAATTTTCCTCACATGCCAGATTGGCCTGAATTCCAGATTGGTGCCAGATTGCTTTGGCTCGGCCAGCAAGGACAAGCACAATGGCAATCATAACAAAAAGTAAGATAACGAAGCAAAGGCAAAGAAATCACATAGTTGCTTGTTCATCACGTTTGGACTATCGATCCCGGGACTGATCCTATCCGGTCCGGCCAAAAATTGTCGAAAATGGTTGTATTGATGCGCCTCTAACTCCTATAGATGGTGTTGCCAGCAATTGGGGTTGGGGTCTATTTGGGGCACGATCCGGGTCCATATAGGAGTTCGGGACGCATCCATACCAATATGTTGAACAGAAGTTCGTGCCTGACCAAATAAGATCCATACAGGGATTGCAATTCACGAAGCCATACACCAACAACACGCATCCCACTTCATGCTTCCCACAAACACAGACATTTGATGCCGGTATTGCTATCCTTGGGTTCGGTGAGAATTTCTGTGCAACATCTTGGTATGGATGCGTCCGGAACTCCTATCTGGCCCCGATCATGCCACAGATTGTGTTACACCTTGTCCCCCCCAAAAAAACAATTTGGGACAACGATTGGGATAAGATTGGGTAGAAGGTTATTTTGGGTACCATTCCGGTTTCATACAGCTTCTGGATGCATCCATACCAGTGTGTTGTGCTTGTCGTTGGTGCATGGCTTCGTGCATTGAAATTCCGGTACTCATATTATTGGCTCCGGTGTGAGTTTCTGTGCAACTCATTGGTATGGATGTGTCCTGAACTTCTAGATGGATCCAATTGTGCCAAAGATATTGTTGCACCTTGTCCCCCAATTGAAACAGTTGGAAAGTAATCATGAGTTTTACTGGACCAGCAACCAGGCAAGGAGGAGAAGAGAGGCTAAGACGGACAAGGGTTGAGGATAGCCATTGTATGATTTGGCTTTGGAGTCCAGATGGCATATCTCAGCGGCTATAAACCAGAATCGGCACTATTTGCTGGTCTAGTGGCTCGAGTTTCGATTTCTGATGAGACTCGTGAAAGTGCCACCGCTTTGAATTCTCAAAGTGTGCTACACCAAACGACATTACCATAATGTTTTTCTCTATATTCAAGTCATTTACCAAATATGTGGGCCTCCAAGCCCAAACAAGGATATGCAATGGACTGAACATTGGGCGGCGGCGAGAATATGACAAGAACTCGTTCGCACCCTACACATAAGGATAACATACAAGGTTGCATGAAACACTCACACGGTGATTGTTTGATCTATCACAAACAGAATCTATAGTCAATCATTGTATTACTAACCTTTTCCTGAGTACAGGACATACGTTTGATGTCCTTAAATCAGCTTGATGTCCGAAGCAATATCAGGTATCACATACCGTAGGAACCAAAACACACACAACATTTTCATAATCTAAAGCTACATGATAATAATATTTATATATATACACGCACATATATATGTGTGTATATATACATATATACATATATATATACACATACATAGATATGTACCAAATGCGGAGCCACAACCTGAAACAATTTGGTAAAGCTCAGAAACATATGTAGTAACCCCACCGGACATGGTAGATATTACCCACATGCATTAGAAAAACTCGAAGCCTATAAGAGAGCCCACATGAGGGACAATGTAATAGTGGAAAACATACGACACATAATCAATGAGATCATTGAAGCACATGCGAATCAACATTAATACCCAGCATCGGATTGCGACTGCGAGAACCGAGCCGGATACAGAAATGGAGAACGGACATGGCGAATGCTTGACCGACTAGGTTTCTGAATAAGTCAGTCTCATTCTATAGCATAACATGCTCCAGGACTTATAAGTCCAGTGGCTCCGTATGCGTAGTTGAACCTTCGGATTATATGGTGTCGGGCCTCAGTGTCAAATAACCAATATCTGAAATTCCACCAGGTTGTATGCCAAAATGGGGCACCTAATTACGTACAAAACTGCAAATTACATCGCACTCACAAGTTAAATCGCATTCTACAAATCCTGTCGAAAAATCTTTTGTGTGTGGTGTTGTGCAGGTCAGTGCCCTGAAATAGAGCCGCCGTGGGGCCGCTGTGTTATACACAAATATAAATAAATATAACAACCATAGCGTATAATATATATATACATATAATGTATACATTGTTTTTATTGATGTTGAGCTCACCCCGTCTTGGCCTCCACATTGCCTTGTATTGGTTCAATAAAGGTGCACATGTATTGGCTCATTGAAGGTGCACATGTATTGGCCGAATGTGCAAGGATTAAGGGTTAAGACTTTTGATGTGTGTTGTGTGTGTTTTTGTGGTTGGTTAATTGTTGCTGTGTTTTTCGTGCACGAGTTAGAGAAACAATTGAAACGAATTCGGTCATGAATATTAAAGACACAAACAGCAAATCGTTTGTTTGTTTGTTTGTTTGCTTGTTTGTTTGTTTGGTTGCTGGTTTGTTTGTTTGTTTGTTTGCTTGTTTGCGTGGTTGTTTGTATGTGTGTTTGCTCGTGTGTTTGTTTGTTTGTTTGCTTGTTGGTTGGATTGTTTGTGTGTGTGTATGTTCGTTTAGGTGTTTGTTTGTTCGTGCGTTCGTTCGTTAGTTCGTTAGTTAGTTAGTTAGTTTGTTTGTTTGTTTGTTTGTTTGTTTGTTTGTTTGTTTGTTTGTTTGTTTGTTATGTGTGTGTTTGTGTGTTTGTGTGTGTGTGTGTGTTTGTTTGTTGGTTTGGTTGTTTGTTTGTTTGTTTGTTTGTTTGGGATTAAGGATCATTAAGGATTAAGCAATTAAGGATTCAGGGTTAAAGCACTCCCGCTGGGGACATTGAGAGCACCCCCGCTGGGGACGTTGAAAGCACCCCTGCTGGGGACATTGAAAAGACATTGAAGCACCCCCGCTGGGGACATTGAAACCAACAATGATGCCACAATATTCTATAGTACAGGCGACCACTATCGTGTTTTTTTGTTCGGGATACGTAAACTATACAAACATATTCGTGCCGGAGTACAGCCGCTCGGACGTAAACACACATGTGACCTTGACATGCGGAGGGCCTATGCAATCGGGGTTCTGGATCGTATAGAAGACACATTGAAGGTGCACATGTATTGGCTCAATGTGCAAGGATTAAAGGTTAATGCTTTTGTTGTTTGTTGCTTGTTGTGTAATGTTTGTTGTTTGGGACTGCAGTAGAAAAGCAAAAAAAAATGAATGCACGCATGGGACGTTGACATGCGGACAGCCGCTCTGTACATGATTGCAGCCTAAAGGGCGTCACTAATGTGATGTTTTGAAGGTTAGGTTTGAAATGCTGCTCGGTACATTAAAATGAGGGTATTGACTTTAAAGGACGCCATTATGGCAATTTTTTGAGTATTCAATTTCATTGGGCTCGTTTGGCCTGTCTTCGGTGGTCTTTGGGGACCCTTGGGCTGCCTTGGGTGCCTTTGGACGGCCAGTGGGGCTCCATTTGTCACCTTTGGGAGTCCAATGGGGCGCCTCTTGGGCGTCATGGGGCTCCATTTGTCGCCTTGGGGGGTCCATTGGATGGATGCCTTTGGGGGTCATTGGGGGTCACTTGTGGTGTCACTTTTGGAGTCTTTTGATCCCTTTGAAAACAGTTTGACGCAGGTTTCTGTTTGTTCGGACTTTCTGTACCATTCAAATTATTGTCAAAGCAAAAAACTTGAAACAAATCCAAATTGTGAGAATATATCGGTATTTGTTTGTCCAAATGGATTACTATAAAACATGTTTTTCCCCAAAAATGCAACATCGCGTTTGTATGCATATTTGAAGTCTAAATGCACTTCACATAAATTCGTTCACCAGATTTTTTTGACGAACCCCCAATTTCTACGATACCAAATAGTCCTGAACAAGTCAATCTTCAATTAGAAGAATCATGCCCCGAGCTTGTGTAGTCCCTTAAAACAATTCAATTGAGAAACAAGTATTACAACTCCTCGCAGTCACTCCACTGGTGCCCGATGCAGGAAACACATGAAAATCGTGGAAATGATATTTATATCAATTCACTGCACAATTTGTCAGTAAAATACAAAACTGATGATACTAAATGTGTACCTGATGGTGGCAATATTGAGGAGTGTGTTGGTGCTTTTAATTCGGTGCAAGCTGACAGTGGTGCTTTTCAACACGACACAGGACCTGTAACGTGCGCAAACAGAAACATATATATATATATATATATATATGGCAGGCAATGTGAACATTGCAAGAAGATTAACAACCCCTCCTTCAAAACAACATATGAGATATACATACAACAAAATACAACACATACAATACAACAAACCCATCTTTTATTCAATAAACAAAATGTTTATTAACGAATGCTTAAGAATCTCAACACATCCAAAAGCGGCCAGCACCCTGCGCTCTCCGGAGCGGTCCCCCACCCCAGTACCGATTTTGATCCATCAAAGCTTTCATCCGATCATTTTAAGCAACTCCTCCGGCAAATTCGACGCACTCGCGGGCCGGACCAGATTAGAAGGATACCGGGGTCTGGGGACCAGAAAATAGGCTTCACAACCTTGCAGTATTAATTAGGCTACGGTGTATACGTGGCGTTGCTCAGGTATAATGCCATGAAGTGGGAAGGTCTGCTTTTTAATGTCCTTGGATTTGCGATGCTATTCGTCAACCTTCTCCTTGGTCTCATGGTGAAGGAGTCTGCAAACGCGGGTGAACAATATCTGCACCTCCATTGCAATGGAATTGTGTCCTGTTACAAGCACAAAGAGTTTGTATTGTATTCTCTTTGTAATCTTCAATGATTTTGTTCTTCATGCCGTTTCCAATTGATGTTTAAACATCTTCAGGTCCGCGGATTGTGGTCCCATTGGATTCGTTTCGGAAATCCGTACTATTTTGAGGTACTTCGGCATCCAGACTTCCAATGTAGTATATATATATATATATATATATATTTCTTCCCCAAACAGCGCTTGTGCTAAGGGATTCTAGAGAATTGCTTTGAGTTTTCAGGATTGCACCGTCGCCCTGGCCGCCTGGGTACCTAATGCCGCCTAGGTACCTAAGTGCAGGCAGGCCCAAGTACCTAGCTTGAGTTTTCAGGATTGCACCGTCGCCGTCGCCGCCTGGGTACCTAACGCCGCGGCAGTCCTGAAAACTCAAAGCAGTTCTCTAGATGAGAAGTAAGAACCCCTTAGGGCAAGCGCTGTTTGGTGAATATATATACACATATATATACATACATATACATATTTATATATATATATATATATATATATATATATATATATATATATACGGACACAAGAGGAGCTTACAGCAGAGCTTCTGGGGGAGTCGGCTGGCGAATTGTTCGTCGGCATTGCTGTTGAGGGCATCGAACAATGCAAAGCCATATCTTTGTCTTCTACCAGTGGGGACACGGCTCAGGCAACTTGCAGCTGTGATGCCAATCCCTCTTTTTCACTGTGTTCCAGAACTCGCGATGATAAGGATGCTAGTGGTGCTGAGTTTCCAGGTGTATATGCAAACATAAGTGAAACGAGTACGTCTTCTCTTGAGTTTTGGCTCAAGTTGAAGTGCTCAAGCCTCTGGTGTTTGCCCTATTTGTGACGGACCTCTTGCGCTTGGCCATGGATTGTGTTATGCCCTCAGCTTCACGAGCACGGCGAATGAGAAATACTACCATCAAGCAAAGCATGTTTGCCAAGTGTGGTGATACTGATACGGAGGAGCTGTTGAGATGCGTTTTGCTGAAGCTTGATGTGTTGGCTCATATTGTGGATTCATTAACGTATGGTCCTCAACCGATGTATGGTAATGCTGATTCCCTTTCCTCGCCTTCGTGCAACGAATCTGGTGGATGGCTAGTGGATGCGGATGTCACAGATTATGGAACACCTGCAGAGACGACATTGTAGCTGCAGTGCCAAGCTGCGAGGGCTATTCAGAGAGCGTGGAAGCGGTGGAAATGTCCAGAGCTCACTCGGGAGACGGCAACCATCAGCGAATGCATTGGCATTTATGGGTTTCCTTGTTCTGCATGTTGGGAGCCTTTGCCGCAGACATGCTTCAGCGGAGGCGTCCGCTTGTGCTTTGCATGCGCACATGCTGGTGTCACAGGTTTGGTCTCCAATGTAGGCCCCAGTAAGATCAATACAGCAGACGAAGTAAGCAGATGCGATAGCTCGTTCGAGCAGCCGGATCGGTTCGAGTCCTCATGCGTTGAGTGCTTGGAGACGGGGTCTCGCTTCATGCTGGGGCATGTTGGGGAAGTTTGCAATGGTCGCGCAGCGAATGCTTCAATGCTGGCTAGTGATGGAGAGGCCGACCCTGACTGGGAGTTTCTGGAGCAGCTCTTAGAATCACGTCTGGGGTTCATGCAGCAAAACCTCGCAAATATGCAATACCAGCATGAGAAGAGAGAGCAGATCCTTGACGAGTTAGCTGAAACAGGCATGACTGCAATGCAGGCTTCGGTGGAATCTAGTTCTGGCAAGCTTATGTGATATCGCTATTTACATCGGCTTCGGAGGTCGTTGCGGAGACGCATTTCAAGCATGGTTCCCTCAGTGGTGAGCAAGTCATGCAGGTTCGCACAAATCTGCGTCTGCAGCAGTTGATGGGGTGTGTTTCGAGAGTGGTTTGCATTTCCAGGCTGCTCATAAGTGAGAGATGTGCATTAGGCTGTTCTTGAATGTGGTCCGAACCATTGTCGCGACGTGTAGATGGTTAGTGTGATTTGTAGTTGCATTAGTATGGTGACCGCCACCATTACGGAAAACGGAAAACGGAGTACGTCTTCCATCGATCAGCGCTTGTGTCAACCTCGCCCCACATGCTTAGTCGACCTGGTGCCCGCTCCAAGTCAACATGCAGCCGATGGTTGTAAGTCAAGCATTACCTCGGCTAGCGCAGACTCGCACGATAGGCCAAATGAGCTATGTCAGGGGGCCCATGGCGCAGTGGTATCACACCCGCATTTGCATCAGGAGGCCCTGGGTTCAAATCACAGGGGGTCCACTTTTGCAAAACGCGTCCCTTATTGGGCAGAGCTCTTTCCTGTGCTGCCGGACACAGTTGTCCCGTCCCTTATTGATTCTCTCCAGATCTATGGCGTCAGGCTGTGTGACAATACTTTCGGGGATCCTCTTCAACATGGGAACTTGTGGCTTACATCAACCACCTTCGGCATTGCTCTGAGGTCTGGAAAGACGATGATGGTCTCGATCCCGAGGCTGTGAATGACAAGGAATTGGCTGCGGCTCTGAGGGACCTAGCTACGGATGAGGAGGTAGAGACATACAAATATGTGGAGGAGTCTGTAAATCGGGAGGATCTTATCTGTCAAGAGAGGGCTGAACATTACTCATTGTTTCAAGCCCCTGGCATGCGGTATTTATTCTCCTGGTGCTCGCCAGCAATACAAGAATAGTGGCAATCCGACTCAGTGCTATGCAGATTTCGATGTTTCCACTGATTAATTTCAATGAGGTGGACTGAAGTCATGTAATGTGGGATGCATCATATAAGTGTGCACGGGAAGATATACACGGACACAAATTGTCTTGGGGGTGTTATTTGGCCAGATCTATGGGGGAAATATATCCCCGAAAAATGAACCCGAAACAAACTCGTTGCCTGACGGGATGTTGAATCAGGAAAAACATTTCAAAACAGGTCGGGAACTTGATTAGAGGCATCGGGGATGTTTTACAAACGTGTTCGATAATAAAAGAATCGTCCCACCCAAGAATGACCCGAATCTTATAGTTTCAAAGAGTTGACAGTCGACATCTTGTCAAACTTACTGTGTAAGTCATGTGGGTATTTGTGGTCACACATAATTGGTTGTCGTTTGTATCATTATGTGCCCTACTTTGGCATATGACTCAATGGGATGTTGTGGGCGCGTATGTGCGGCAATTTCTGTCCCGAAGAAGCGGCTCAAACCTTGTTCCCATGATTGACTTTCTCAGCCTAGTGCAACATGTCAATACGTTCCGTCTATGTTTGCACAGGTGTTTTCAAGAAAAGGTGTAAGTAGGAGAACATGCAGGAAGCCTTATGCATCATTAGTGTGCGCACATATGCGGGGCAACTTCTGTTTCTAAGAAAGGTATTTGGTCGTTGCAAGTAGCAGGCCCTTCTCAGCGTAGCGCAAAAAATCAAGACTTTCCGTCTATGTTTGCACAAGTGTTTTTAAGAAAAGGTGTAAGTAGGAGAACATGTAGGAAGCTTATGCATCATCAGTGTGTGCATGTATTGGTGGCAAATGCTGCTCCTGAGAAGCATTTTGGTCGATGTAAGTAGAAGGCGCGTGCGTACCGGTAGCTGAAGAGAGGACACGGAGTGGATTAAATACGGATGAAATAGCTCCTACCTCAAAATCTATTTCATCCAAAGTGCTGCACTCCGTGATACCGGGGCGCTCAAACTAGGTGTGTAAGAGTGTAGGTGAGTAGACCGGGGCGCTCAAACTAGTTGTGTAAGAGTGTAGGTGCGAAGGCAGGTACAACTTTCAGCGGCTTTCCGCACAATTTTCAGCAGCTTTCCGCACCTTTCAGCGGCGTTCCGCACACCTTTCAGCGGCTTTCCGCATCTTTCAGCGGATTTCCGCACAACTTCAAGCGGCTTTCCGCACAACTTAAAGCGGCTTTCCGCATACATGTGGCTTACCACAAACCTTCCGCGTTTTTCCGGTGTGTTTGTTTTACATTTCGTGCTTGGTTTATGTTGGGTTTGTGTTGGCATGTAACTCGATGGGGTTTTGGATTTGGAAGCATGGATTCAATACGATGTGTTGTGGAATCGTAAGCTTCAAGTATAATACATCCTAATGGATGTTTTGGGAACTAATTGAACACTTGACAATGAATTGAATCAGACCCGCCAGTCATACGCCAATTTGTTTTCGAATATATTGCACGTCTGTGTTAATTGCTTTTCAAGTACTCCATAGGTCCCTGAAGTATAGAAGTCGCTTCACAATTCGGATCAAGAGTTGAAAGCTCCATGTCGTTGAATGTAACCTTATGAATGTACTGGGGGCTCGTGTGTCTTATGATCAAAGCATCATGCACAACATGATCCACAATATTGTGCACAATATGATGCACACCAGTCTGCAACAGCATGTTATCATATGTTGTGTTGTGCTGTTTACCATAAAAAAGCAGAACGCGAAACAATGTGCCCTCCAGGAGGGGGAGGGGGGATGTCATAATCCTGAAAGTCCTTAAGAAAAACGCAGTGGGGGTGGGAACCACTCGGAACCCCTGCGGAGGGCTTAGGGAGCCGACAGCTGTTGCGATGTGCGTTAGATGTGCGCCTCATTTTATGAGATGTCATGTTATTGTGTTCTATCATCCGTAAATGTCTACCCAACCGTCATCAGAGAGTATGATGCCATATAATGACAACATAATGTAGATACACAAAGAATTACTGTAGTATATTTGTAATCGCAGGTTTGTAGTAGCCCCTAATTTCTGACTGTGCGAAGAATTCGAAACGAAGAGGGCCTAGTTGGGCCAATCGACCCCATGGGCCTCATGGATCCCAGGCCCATAACCCTTGCCATGTATGATTTAGGATGACTACTGAGACCAGTCTGTCTAGGATGCTAATGTAATTTAAGAAAATTTGCCAGGTCTCAAAATTACATAACTATTCAATACATTTGTGTATGTTTGTTGGGGGTTACTATCAAGGCGGCTTGTAAGGAGAGTTGGCCGTCCACGTAACCAGTGGGTGGTCATGCTGCAAAAGCATATTTCAAAAATGGGTCCTAGCGCTAGTAATCAGATCCGTGATGTTTGTAGGTGGAGGGCCGCGGTGCATAAGTATTGCATGGTATAAAGCATATTGTAGCAAGTTGTTGGTGCGCTTTTCTCCTTTTCATTTCGGATTGATGGTTTTTCCCGAGCTCTCTAGAAGCTCGTGAGATTGCGGATCGATGTCTCATGCGTCTTGGCGTACGACTGCAACAACAACAAGGCGGCTGTCGGCCGGCTGCACAAAGATGATCAGGCGGCTTTCGGCAGCTCGACCGCCTTTGTGGAAACCATTCTGGGTGATTGCATGTCTAGAAATATAGCAAACATATATGCGCACTCAATATTTATCTAATTTCATCTGCTGATTATATCATTATATTACTCTAGCTCCCTAGGTATCTTGGTCTCAGTCACAAGCTTGATTCTGAGGGTTGTCGCGTGTACATATATCTCTCTTTATGTATATATATATATATGTTGACTATCTCCCCTCTCTTTATATATATGGCCACTGCCGGCAAACCCTTGAGAGGAGAAAGAGCACAGAGGGGGACGGACAGGGGGAAAAATGTCCTGTGGACGGAGAGAGTCCTGGCAGGTCCGTTTTCGCTGTGCAGAGTTGCCATCGGAGCTGTTTTGTGCGATGTGGCCCGACAAGCGGTACACAAATACTTCAAAAGCGCTTCACATTCAATTTGCAGTCCTCAAAGTCTCACATGCCAATACAAAAAAACAGCAGTTTGTCAGATTCGCGATATTCTTGTTCATTTTAGTTCGTTGATGGAGGGAGGAAATGCAGGTTGGTGTAATGTATGACAATTGAGGCGAAAAATCCAAATCATGCCCAGCTATGTTTACCACCGGGCCCAACACCGCGTGTCTCTGAACGAAAATCTTCATGATGAGTCGGTTTGGGTGTCCTTCGGGTGCAACCCCACCACCCCATCTGGATGTGTCCCTTTCTTTCGTGGAAAGATTTTGAGTTTTCCGGCAGGAGCCTCCACCCCATTGGGGTTGTCCCGAGGCTTGCCCAGGATTGCAGGCCCCCGCAAGCAAGGTATGATCCACTTTTTTCCAGGCCCTTTGCAGCAGAGGAATCCCTGAGGAATCCTTGTCAGATCTCTGTGTGAGATTATTGTTGGATGCGTGCGGGGGGTGGGGGTGGGGATTTCAGGAGTTGGGAAACATCGATGTTACCAAACCAGTTCTGAGCTTGGAAGTGATCGAAAGCAGTGCCAAATCATTGTATTTTCAGTTGGAGCGCTTGGGGGAGATCGAACAAACACGCCAAATCATATATTTTTACAGCGTGTTTGCATTGGCGGTCGTCTCGGAACCCCCCTGCTGAGGTATGAGCAAACCAACCACCCACACAATTCCACAGGGTGGTGGGCAGTTCCGGAAGGCGACCCCACCAAGGTAGGAGCACCCAAGACTTTCCACCCATTCCCACGGGTGGGGGAACTATACCATGCTGGGGCAGAGGGGGAGCCTGCAAGCATGAGAGCCACAACTTGCTTGGGGGGAGGCCTGCCAACCTTGGTTCATACATATATATATATATATATGTGGGTTTCTCGTTTGTCTCGCTGTAGGGGATTTATACCAGGACCGTTATGTAAACGGGGGCCCATGGGCCCATGGGCCGCCATGGGCCGCCATGGGCCCCATGGGCCCCATGGGGCCCCATGGGTCCCATGGGGGCCCCTGGGCCCATGGGGCCCCGTTTACGTAGCGTTTACGTAACGGTGTTGGGGTAAGGGAACAAACGAGAAACGCCTATATATATTATATCGGGCAAGATGGTGCATCCCGGGGGAGAGTCATTCCGTCAACAAGTGTTCGGCAAGGTCGTGGTTAAGGGGGCCACTTCCCCAAAGAATAAAGGTAAGCTTGCAAACATTTGGGCCTCCAAGGCCAAACAAGAACATGCCAACACCACGCCCATGTAGCCTAATGCGATGGACAGAAGCGGCCCCCTGTGGTGTCAACCCAGAATATAATGGGTATAGTGTTGGCATTTCCTTGTATGGCTTTGGAGGCCCAAATATTCTCAGCCTACCTTAGCTCTTCTCGGAATTAGGGCCCTTAACCACAACCACGTTGTTTCCTGAATGCCATGTGGTCTAAATCCACGGGTATTCCAGTATTTAATGGAACTTAAACGAAATGTGTGATATGTAATGAATGGTAATGTATGTTGCTTGCTTAGTGCTACTGAATGTGACTTTCATTTGATTTAGCGGTTTGCTGATGGGTGGTAATCGAAATTGAATGCATTATCTTTGCTGTTGGAACATGTTTCATTGAGGTTCATGAATGTTAATCACATGTCAATGGTGTTCAAGTGTATTGAGTGATAATGAAAGGCTGGTTGAGTGACGCACTGTGACGAATGTGTGCTTTTTATTTTAATCAACTGCATATCATGAAATCTATATTGTGTTAAATGAGTTATAATCAAACGTATTGGGTTCGTTGTGTTGCTGAAGTCTTTGCCATGATCTTTCTTCATGTCTAATGTCATTGAATATTTGTGTATTATCGAAGCCCCATTGATTTAAAACCCATGGTGCCTATCAACCTTGTGCTTGAGGGACAGGGCCCCGAGAAACATCTTTGCCCGACTGGGATCCATGTAGGAGATCCGGACACATCAATACCACACATTTGCCAGGCATTTCGAGCCTGAAACAATGGGAGCAGCCCTGGGATCTAAATCCCAGATGCTCAGCCTCAATGAGTTTTGACCTTTTGAATCGGGGACCCAGAAAATAGTGCTAAAACCAACTTGTTCAGCCGAAAGTGGTTCTCAAACCCAGATGTGCTGCCAAAATATGTTTGCCTGATTGGGATCCATGTGGGAGATCCGGACGCATCAATAGCAAGCATTTGCAAGCAATCTTGAGCCTGACACAAGGGGATCAGCCCTGGGACCTAAAACCCAGATGTTCGGCCAAACACAGTTTGAATTTTTGAATCGGCACGGTATTCGTTGGTGGCTTGATTAACTTAGCCCTCCGGATTTGGAACATGCAGAAGGTAGGGGTAAGACAGAACATTCACAAATGAATCCTCACATGATTTTGATTTTGTTATCTATTTACACATATTGGTTACATTGGGGGGACACAGGGAATGTGGCCGTGAGGCCGGGGGGGGGGGGAGGGGGTACGGCCCCCGCCCCCCAAATGTGGCCAATATGTACAAATACACTCCAAAGTCAACAATGCTATCAACACGGTATTGGTAAGAATGCTATGACTTATATGCGAATGTTTTGACTTTCCCCCCTCCAAAATCGGTGGGGGGACCACGATGTCTTGTGACCATAGGTGTTCATGGGTTCCCGCAGACTCGGGTGGATCACTGTTCGTATGGTGTGGATACCGGTGAGGGAGAAAGCGTTTGGCGTGAGCGAATCTCCAACTGTTTTTTTTATTGCTAAATTTCGGTTTGGAAAAATCCGGTTCGATAAAATTGGTGAGCAGGAGACGGCAACTTGTGATGAATCATGCAAGGAACATTGCACAGGGGATGGCATCGCAAAAGCCGTCTGGACAGCATCCGGCGAGCCATACCCCTGCGTACTAGATACACAACGAAAACATCCCATGTACCTCCGTCACATATATATATATGTGTGTGTAGTGTTTTATAGCTGGTGTGAACCTGAACTCTTCCCATGGTACTTGTTCGGGTGCGAACCTGAACTCTTCCCATGGTACTCGTTCGGGTGTGAACCTGACTCTTCCCATGGTACTCGTTCGGGTGTGAACCTGACTCTTCCCATGGTACTTGTTCGGGTGTGAACCTGAAATCTTCCCATGGTACTCGTTCGGGTGCTCACCTGAACTCTTTCCATGGTAATCGTTCGGGTGTGCATCTGACTCTTCCCATGGTAATCGTTCGGGAGTGAACCTAACTCTTCCCATGGTACTCGTTCGGGTGTGAACCTGAATCTTCCCATGGTACTCGTTCGGGTGTGAACCTGACTCTTCCCATGGTACTCGTTCGGGTGTGAACCTGACTCTTCCCATGGTACTCATTCGGGTATGAACCTGCCTCTTCCCATGGTACTCGTTCGGGTGCGAACTTGAACTCTTCCCATGGTACTCGCTCGGGTGTGAAACTGATCTCTATAGTTATGGACGACCAAACGCTACATGCAAGCCGACTCAACACACTGGGGCTCCACCCCTAGCGTAACACATCGCACACAACAAACGTGCAAACATAGGCAAAGAATATATTGATACGTCACCAACCGTGTTAGTGTGTGTATGTCTTTGTGCCCATGTTTGTGTCCCCACGATTGGCAGGGATACACGACCTTGGATGGTCATTGGGCCACCGGGGTCGCCCCTTCGATGGTCATTGGGCCACCTATATCGGCACAGGGAGTATATATGTATACGTGTGCATGTGTTCACATGCGGCCAGGACATGTTTGTACCTCACTCGACCCCCCGCTCGTCATACGGCCGCCATGGATGGCTACCACACTGAGCTATAGAGGTAAGAGTATGAGTGTGTCACATGTTTGTACCTCACTCGACCCCCCGCTCGTTATATGGCCGCAATGGATGGCTACGACACTGAGCTAGAGGTAAGAGTATGAGTGTGTCACATGTCTGTTCACTCGATCCCCCGCTCGTCATATTGCCGCCATGGATGGCTACCACACTGAGATACAGGTAAGAGTATGAGTGTGTCACATGTTTGTTCACTCGACCCCCCGCTCGTCACATGGCCGCCATGGATGGCTACCACACTGAGCAGCTAAGAGTCAGTGTTCAGCAGCACTCTGTGATGTGTGCAGCTACCAGGATGTGGAACACACACAAACATAATCGAAACAAGTCGAGAAAACACACACAAACATGAATTTATTAAGAATGTGGGATTGTTTCTTCTGTGACACAATCACGGAATATCCCCACACATGCGGTCAAAGCCCCAGCGGGATCCACATTTAGCACGCTGGCTTTGGACGCTACCACGTTTCGCAACTCGGCGCACGCCGTTTTTGCATTTGACTCTGGGCGTCCACCCACCGAGAAGCTGTCTGAACAGCATCCTGGTGAGTTTCCCTCCAATTAGGTAACAACACCATCCATGAAGCCGTCTGAACAGCATCTGTTTCAGGTAATGTTGCCCAGTGTTGGAGTCAAACCTTTTCGTGATCGTGCCCCCAATTTCGCCACCACTTTGGGTTGCGAGCAGGAGGCTTCACCTCGAATGCATTGGCCAGTATGCTTGGGATTGCAAATTCCTTGTCAGGCCGAGAATTATTGGGCAGAGTGTCAGCCATGACAAACACTCTCTTGTCGCACTATCTGGAACTTCCCGTTAATAAAGGGGGGTCGCTGTTAAAGCTGATTTGCCCAGAGCTTTAATAAATGGCGCCTCAGAGGAACGCACCTGCCGCCCGCCAGCCGTCCGTGCGCCGTTCGCCCGCCCGCTGCCCGCCGGCAGCCACTGGCTTGGGCCCCATGAGCGCCATGAGCCCCATGAGCCCCATGGGCCCCATGGGCCCCACAGGCCCCAACGCAAACATCGAGGCTCCTCAGAGCCTCCAGGAGTTAAGAAAGTTGGCTGGCCACCGCCGCTTCCACAATACTGATCCAAGAAGGGAAGGCTTCGCCAAAGCATTAAGATTGTGTAGGCCAATGGCCGGTGCAGGGGTGGGTGGGTAGGGGTTTATCTTAACAGGATCCCCGTTATAGTCATTGTGATGTCACTTTCCCACCAGTCTGTGATGACTTGGACAACTCCAGGACATATTCTGAATTTCACAACTCCATTTATACACAGAGGACTCATGTCTGATTATGTTTATTTCTAACTGTGTGAAGAATTAGGAATGAGAGCTACTCAAAACCATGAATTTGCTAAACAATGCACAATTAGGAATGCCTCCTCTCTATATATTGGAGGTCCAATTTCCAATGGTTTGCCTTTGCCACACTTGCAACTCATGAACCCCTTGTCACACCGCCCGGTCCTCGATCGTGGTATTATTGCGGGAGACGTTGGGATAATGCTCCTGGGCGCGTACAAAGCCTGCAAAAGAAAAGGCTCGATGACAACAAAAACATGGGAACGAACAATTGTTTGCAGTTTCATTTGGAACTT